>ERZ772909.303-NODE-303-length-32390-cov-3.996505_pt1 | contig 32390 bp, 30 predicted proteins | sample MGYA00511137_ERZ772909 | MGnify/ENA primary metagenome ERZ772909 (study PRJEB29015, sample SAMEA2738095) | human oral metagenome | biome: human oral; feature: human-associated habitat; material: saliva | place: China | collected 2270 ... | reverse complement strand
TAAATTCTTCAATTGTTTTATTTTCTTTTTCCATTTCTTTAGATATTTCAAGTTTTAACGCTTTATATTCAGATTCTTTATTTTTAAATTCTTTACTAAAAATAACTTTATTAATATTTTCTTCAATTTGAGAAATTCTTTGAGAAACTACCTCGTCCATTTTTCTATAATTTTCTAATCTTTGAGCTGCTGCATTTGCTAAAGCTTCTTGTTCTCTATATTTTTGTTCTTCTAACTGAGTTAATTTTTCTAATTGTGCTTCTAAGTTACTTAAGCTTGATTCAACTGAACTTTTTGCTGGTGCTGCCATCGCTAAATTTGATAACATTAATACACTAATTGCTAAAATTATTTTCTTTTTCATATAATTATTTTCCTCCTTTTAATGCTATAACTGAATTATAATCATCTACTGTTTTAGTTAATGCTTTTATTTCTGAATCTAAAGTTGCTAATACTCCTTTATATTCTTTAACAATTCCAGCGTATTCTGATTGATAATATTTAGTTGAACTTGCTGATTCTAATTTAGCTATTTTTTGTGCTAAATTAGCTCTTAAAACTTTTTTGCTTTCTAAATCTTGACTAGTTGCTTGTGCACTTGCTACCACTTTCTTAAATTCTTGATTTTCAGTTTGAGATAATTGTACTAATTCTCCTTCTAATTTTTGGAATTTTTCTACAACTGAATTATAATCTGCAAAAGAAACTGCACTTAAAGCCACTAATAATAGTAATACTTTTTTCATATATCCCTCCTAAATTTTTATACATTGTTATTCTATCTAATTATATATTATATATGTGTAATTGTCAATTTTTATTTTATACTATTACTTATTTAATATATATTTTTAATTAAAATCTATTTTCTTAATTATTTTCAATTACTTATTTTCTCTTAATTCCAACTTAAATTCAATTCTTCTATTTTGGAATCTTCCTTCTTTTGTATCATTTGTTGCAACTGGCTCTGTTTCACCCATTGATGAAGTTCCTAAAATTCTAGATGAATCTAATCCTAATTCTAATAATTTAGCTTTTACACTATCAGCTCTTCTTTGCCCTAATCTCATATTATAATCTTCTGCACCTTTAGAATCTGTATGTCCTACAATTTGCATGTTATAATTATAAAATTCCACATATTTAATAACGTTTAATAATACTGTATAGTACTCTGGTTTAACTTCTGATTTATTAAAATCAAAATTCAATGCTCTTGTGTCTAATACTATCGTAACATTTTTTACTGGTACAGGTTGTTTTTCTTTTATTTTATCTATATTTATAGTTTCTATTTCTAATGCATTTATTCTTATTGAATTTTCTCTTATATCAGTAGTTGTTAATTTTCTAGCATTTCCTACAACTGATACAACTAACATTAACATTAACAATATTATTTTTGTTCTTCTAACCATTTTTCAGACTCCTTCTCCAATGACTTATATTGTTTGCTATAGTCAATTTCTCCTTTTTCTTTTAATTTATCTAAATTTTTAGAAGGATTTACAAATTTATTATTTTCTAAATAATTCTCAATTACATCTAATCTATCTTTATTATATTTTACCACCTTTGCATTTGTACATGATACCGCTAATATCCCTAAAATTGCTAACACTAATAATTTTTTCATTCTTCCTCTCCTTATTAAATATTATAAATTAAATTATCAAAAATATTTAAACTTAATTTTTATTTTTTCATTTTACGTTCTAATAATTCAAATCTTTGTTCCATTTGATTTAAGAATTCCGTATTTTTTTTGTATTTATCAATATTGTGAGTAATCGCTTCTATTTCACCTTTTATTCTTTGAATTTCCGTATCCATTTTTTCACTTTCTGTCATATTTTTATATGCTAATTTTTTAGCTTTTTCTTCTGCTAACTTCTTAGCTTTCTCTTCTTTCTCTGCCGCTAATTTTTTAGCTTTTTCTTCTTTTTCTGCTGCTATTTTTTTAGCTTTCTCTTTTTTTTCTTCCATTACTTTTTCATTTTCTGCTTCTTTTTCTTGAATAATTTTTTTATTTTGAGCCTCTTGTCCTACTTTTTTTTCTTTTTCTTCTTTTTCCTTAGCAAGTTTTTCTTGTTTTGCTGCTAACTCAGCTGCCTTTTTAGCTTCTTGCTCGGCTCTTTTTTCAGCAGCTTCCTTTTCTTTAGCTATTTTAATTAATCTTTGAATATTTGGATCTTTTAAATTTACTTCTGAAAATGAAATTTGACCTAAAATTATTAAAGAACCCAAAATCATCAATATTTTTTTTATATTTTTCATTACTATTCTCCTTTCAATTAATATTAATTATATTATTTTCCAAGTCCTGTTACTTTAGGAATTTTATTATATTTAGATTTTTTATTCCATTCTTCATTTTTTTGTTTTAATTCCGTTTCTTCTCTAGCAACACTTCTTACAACTCTTTCATAAAAATCAACTTTAATTGCTGCTTTTGATGATAATTCCTCTAATTTTTCTAAATTTGTTTTAGGAACTTCTTTTTCTTTTTTTACTTCTTGTTGCTTGATTTTCTCTTCTTTTTGCAATCTCTCTATTTTTTCTTCTTGTCCTTTAGATAGTTTTTCTTGTTTAGCTTGATTTTCTTTTTGCAATTTCATCGCTTTTACTTCTTTTTCTTTTTTTAATTTTTGTTGCTTAGTTTCCTCTTCTTTTTGTAGTTTCAGTGCTTTTACTTCTTGTTCTCTAGCTAACTTTTCTTTTCTTGCTTCCTCTTCAGCCATCATTTTTGCTTTTTTTTCTTCCGCTTTTTTCTCCATTAAAACTTTTTCTTGTTCTTTATAGTAATTTTCTCTTACTTTTCTCAAAATCTCTTGTGGTGTTTCTGCCATTAATTGCGAACTTACAATTAATAATAATCCTACTAATAATATTTTTTTCATATTTCATTAAATAACTAAATATTAGCTATTTTTCTCCTTTCAAATAATATTATACTATTGCATTGATGACAACAATTTATTTATTTCTTCTACTTTAAATTCTCTATCTAAAATTTCCTTTGTTAAATTTTTATAATATAATTCATACTCATTTAATAATTTTTTATAAGCATCTCTATGCCATCTTACTTCTGAATCTTTTCTTAATTTTTCTAATTTCTCTTCTTTCCCTGTTTCTTTCTCTTTCAATCCAACTATTTCTTTTTCTAATCTAACTTTTTCATTTTCAAATTCTCTTTTTTTAGCTTCTTCTTTTTGAATTAAATCATTATATTTTGATTCAATAGTTTGAAGTGTTGAAGTTATTTTTTCATTAGCCCCATAACTTAAACTTGCCGCTAAAATCATTGACATTGCAAAAAACTTTTTCATTTTTTCTACCACCTTTTTCAATTTTTATGTAAATATGTAAATAAATATATTCTATCTCTACTTTTAAATTTTATACAATTTCAAACTAAATTTTTTCTATTTTTTATTTAAAAAATTTAAGTTTCCAAAATCTACATTATAAAATAGTAACTCAACTCTTCTGTTATTGTATCTTCCTTGTACTGTTTCGTTTGTATCCATTGGTTCAGATTCCCCTTTTCCAGAAATTACTCCGTATGAGACTGTATCATTTAATCCATATTGTTTTAATAATTTAGCTACACTATTTGCTCTTTTTTCTGATAATTTTTGATTATATGCATCTGAAGCTGTTGAATCTGTATGCCCTACAACATCAATTGTTCCACCTTTTGCAAATTCATTTATAAATCTTGCAATACTTTCTAAATCTTTCACTTCAGCTGCTGTTGGTTCTCCTTTATCTACTTTAAATCCATGAATTATACACTTTCTTTCTACATTTGAACAATTAAATGGTAAAACTACAGTATTTATTTCTATTTCTTTTTCTAGTACCACTTTTTCTTCAGCTGGTTGTTCTACTTTTTCTACTTCAGGATCTTTAAATCCAAATAAATATAAATTTCTTTCATCTTCTCTCGTATTTGTTTTTACAATTCTTTGCCCATAAACAATATTATAAGTTTTCCCCGTTTCCAATTCTTTCCAATTTATCATTGATTCATTAAAATTATAAACTTTATTATTTTTATCTATACAAGTTACTCTCGTACCATTCAAATTCCCTATTTTACGTTTTACATCTGTTACCTTACAAGTTACAGTTTTTAATTTTTTTTCATCTATTTCTTTATTTCCTGCAAAAATCATTGTGCTCATCACCAATATTAATAATATTATTTTTTTCATTTTTCCTCCTAAATTTTATAAATACTATTCTAAGTTATTTTACTATATTTTTTATTTTTTTTCAATATTTTATTAATTTTTATTTTTTTCTTTAATTTTCACATCTTTTATAAATTTTATCATATTTTTTTAATATATCAAATAAATTTTAATTTTTAATATATTTTAATAATCTACAGATGTCAATGATATGTGACATAAAACATATAAAAAATTATTCTCTGTTTAATCCGTTACTTTTTTAAATTCTTCTAACATTTGATTTGGTCTTTTAAATCCCGATACTTTTCTTGATATATTATTATATCTACTACAATATTTCTTCACTGCTCTCTTTAATGCTTTCAAACTATAAAATCACTTGTTTTCATAAAATTTACTATCTAATCTATGACTTCTCTCTACTATCCCATTTTACCATGATGAATACGGTCTCATCTTCTTATATTTTATCTTCGCTTCCTTTAATTTTAGTTCAAATGCTGTTAACTTTTCTTACATTAAATTTGTAAATTCTCTCCCATTATCTGTTTGAACTGTTTCTATTTTAAAACCTATTTCTTGTTCTAATGTTTCTAAAAATTTTGCCATTTGATATATACTTTTTTCATCTATTACTGATAAAACTCGTTTTCTTGTATATTCATCTATCGCTGTTATTTGATAATAATTTTTATCTCTTGGTCCAAATTTTATACATTCTTTCGGTATATATTTTATATCAATTTGAACTTTTTCTCCTGGATATTTTACTTTTTCAACAGTTGGTTTTGATTTATATTTTTTCTTTTTAACTACAACTTTATTATCTCTTATTTGACATATTTTTTTGTCACATATCTATTATCTCATAATATTTTAGCTTTTCCTATTTAATTTTATGACATCAAAATCAACTCAAATGCCTATTATTACTATTTTAAATAATTCTAATACTTTCCTTTTATTTTGCTTGACAAATTATTAAATAAAAAATTAACTAAATCTATAAATTTTAGTATAAAAATATTTTTCCTATTATAATTTTGAATCAACTTAATTTACAATTAATATTTTTTTGACATTTATCAACATTTTTTATTATAATATATTAAAGATTTTATACAGAAAGAGGAACTTATTATGAAATATAATTTTGATGAAATAATTGATAGAAAGAGTAATCACTCTGTTAAATACAATGAATTAGGAAGATTTAAAAATGAAGATGTTATTCCACTTTGGATTGCAGATATGGATTTTCGTACAGCTGAACCAATCATTCAAGCATTAAAAAATAAAGTAGAACACGGTATTTTCGGTTACGTTTATCGTCCAGATGAATATTTTGATGCTTTCATAAATTGGCAACAAAGAAGATTTAATTGGACGCCAAAAAGAGAATTACTTAGTTATAGTATAGGAGTCGTTCCATCACTTGGAACATTAATAAAACAATTTTCTAAAAAAGGAGATAAAATTTTAATTCAAACACCTGTTTATTCTGAATTTTACGATATTACACTTGATAATGAAAGAGTTATCATTGAAAATAAATTTATTGAAAAAAATAATGAGTATTTTTTAGATCTAGTTGATTTTGAAGAAAAATTAAAACAAAGACCAAAAGCCTTTATTTTCTGTAATCCACACAATCCACTTGGTAAAGTTTGGACTCGTGACGAACTAAAAGCTATGGGAGATTTATGTATAAAATACAATGTCCCTATCATCTCTGATGAAATTCACGCAGATTTGACATTATGGGGATACACTCATATTCCAATGGCTTCAGTGTCTGAAGAAATTGCAGCAAACACAGTTACTTGTACATCTACTGGAAAAGCTTTCAATTTAGCTGGTATGCAATGTGCAACAATTATTTTTAATAATATTCAAGAAAAAAATAAATTTGATAAATTTTGGAAAAATTTAGAAGTTCATAGAAACAACCCGTTCAATTTAGTTGCGAACATCGCCGCTTACACTGAAGGAGAAGAATATTTAGAACAACTAAAATCATATCTTGAAGGGAATATCACTTTCTTAAATGATTTCTTTGATAAAAATATTGATTTAATTAAAGCAAATACACCAAAAGCCACTTATTTAGTTTGGCTTGATTGTCGTGAGCTTTGTAAAAAATATAACTTTGATCAATCAGCTTTAGAAGACTTTTTCATTTATAAAGCAAAATTAGGGTTAAACCCTTGCCGTGTTTTTCAGCACAATTCATCAGGATTTATGCGTCTAAACCTTGCATGTCCTAAATCTTTACTTGAAAAAGCTTTAAATCAATTAAAAGATGCCATTAATAATTTATAAAATAAAAGGACTGAAAGATTCAGTCCTTATTTTTAATTTATTTCTCTTTTTTATCTAAAATACTTCATAACATCATTAAACATTACAAATAACATTAACGCAAGTAATAAAATCATTCCACACATGTGAACAATATTTTCTACTTTTTTATTTACTTTTATTCCAAAAAATTCTGGGATTACAAATAATATACGCCCTCCGTCCAAAGCTGGAATTGGTAATAAATTCATTATTCCAATATTTACTGATAACAATGCAAATATATTTTTCATAACAGAAATTCCTTCACTTTTATAAACTTGTCCAACAACTTTTGGAAGTCCAATAGGTCCCGTCATCTCTTTTGGAGATACATGTCCTGTAATTAAAAGCTTCAATCCATTTAATGTTTCGTAAAATATTTGTAAAAATAATTTCCATGTTATTTTTAATTGTAAGAAAAATCCTTTATCATGTACAATTTCACTCATTGCTGCAACAACAAAAAATAAAACAATAAAAGCTGATAAAAAATTCATCACAACTCCCGCAATTAAAACAATAAATCTTTGTAGCGGACTTTTTGTGAAAAATCCATTTTCATTATCATAATTTATTTCATCTATTTCTTCTTGTGTGTAAACAATCGCATCATCATTTTCTTCAAGTATTTTGTTTATTTCTTCTTCAGTTTCTACTATTATCGCATCTTTTTCTATTTCTTTCTCTTCCATTCCGCTAATATTTACAAATCCCCCTAACGGAAATACTCTTATTGAATAGACTGTTTCTCCAAACTTTTTACTTATAAGTTTTGGTCCCATTCCTAAAGCAAATTCTTTAACTGGCATTTTAAACCATTTTGCTGTCATAAAATGTCCTAATTCATGTAAAAATATTATTAATCCTAAAATTATAATTGTTAATAAAACTCCCATTTCTCCCTACTTTCTTTTTTTATTTTGATTTACAAATATTTTATGTTATAATATGTAATCATTACAGTTTGTATTATATCACAATTTTAAATTTTATCCAATAATGCAAACAAATTATTACTTAAAGGAGAATACTAATATGAAAAAACAAACACCACTTTTAGGAAGTATTTTTATTATTATTGCAGCTATGATGTGGGGGATTGATGGAATTTTACTTACGCCTTCATATTTCACAAAATTCAAATTTTTTGATGTTAATTTTATAGTTTTTATCGCACATGCCATACCAACTGTAATTTTATCAATCTTTTTTTCAAAACAATATAAATATTTAAAAACATTTACAAAAAGTGATTATTTATTCTTTATTTTAATTGCATTATTTGGAGGAACAATTGGAACTTTATCAATAGTAAAAGCATTAGAATTAAGTAATTATGCTCCGTACAGTATCGTTATTTTAATTCAAAAAACTCAACCAATTTTTGCGATATTACTTGCAATTTTCTTACTTAAAGAAAAACCGTCAAAAAACTTTTACGTTGTAGCAATTATAGCATTAATCGCTATTTATTTCTTAACTTTTGAATTTAAAAGTCCGGTATTATTAAAACAAAATAATTTACTTGCTGTTTTATATTCATTACTTGCAGCTTTTTCATTTGGAAGTTCAACAGTTTTTGGAAAAAAAGTTGTCTATAAATTTTCATTTTTAACGAGTACATTTTACAGATTTTTCTTTACAACAATCATCACAATGCTATTCGTTATATTTTCTGAAACTACAAGAAATACAATTACACAATATACACAAAATAAAAATCTAATGGGATTATCTTTATTTATTGCAATTTTTGGACTTTTAGCTATACTTATTTACTACAACGGATTAAAATATGTAAAAGCTACTATTGCAACATTTTGTGAATTGGCTTTTCCCATCACATCTGTTGTAACTGAAGCTATTATTTATAAAAGATTTTTATCACCAATTCAGTTAGTTGCTGCCATCGTTCTAGTTGCAGTAATTTTATACTTAAATCTAGGAAATATTAAAATTAAAACTAATGAAAATTAATTTAAAAAACAGGACTGATTCAATCCAATCCTGTTTTTTTATTATTTTGACGTATATTTTTTTAATGCTTCCAAATAAAATTCTCCATATATTGAAAGAGACATATTTTTTTGTAAAACTACCCCAATTTTTATATATTCATCCACATTCAACGGTCTAGCTATTATATTTTCTCCATTTAACTCTTTGTCTATCACTCCAGAACTTACAGTATAGCCGTTAAGTCCGATTGCCAAATTAAACAAAGTCGCTCTATCACTCACTTTTATATTTTTATTTCTTCCTATTGTACTCAATATTTCTTCCGAAAAGTAAAATGAATTGGAGTTTCCCTGCTCATAAGATAAATATGGATACTCCGTCAAATCTTCCATTTCCACTATATCTTTTTTAGCTAACGGATGATTTGAACTAATAAATACATGTGGCATTGCCGTGAACAATTCTATAAATTTTAGGCCATTCTCTTTTATCAATTTTTCTATAACTGTTTTATTTGTACTTGATGTATACAAAATACCAATTTCACTTTTTAGCCTTCTTACATCTTCAATAATTTCATTTGTTTGTGTTTCTCGCAAAATAAAATCATATTTTTCCCCACCAAATTTTTTTATTAAATCAACAAAAGCATTTACGGCAAAAGAATAATGTTGCGTCGAAACTGAAAAATGTCTTGTAAAATTATCGCCTTTTTTATACTTTTCTTCAAGTAAATTTGTTTGCTCCAAAACTTGCCGTGCATATCCCAAAAACATATCGCCTTCATTTGAAACGACAACACCTTTATTTGTTCTCGTAAAAATTGATATGCTCATTTCTTCTTCTAACTCTTTTATAGCTTTAGTCAAACTAGGCTGTGATACAAAAAGCTCCTTGGCTGCCTCACTTATCGTTCCTTTATTTGCCACTGTAACTACATATTTTAATTGTTGTAATGTCATTTTTCTCCTTTAATTATTTATTTAACTCTTCAAATACACTAACAACACTTGCTAAATTTTGTAAATTACTTGGAACTATAATTTTTGTTGCTTGTCCGTCTGCCACTTTTTCGAATGCTTCCATTCCTCTTAAAGCTAAAACTTCCTTAGTTGGCATTGACGCATTTAATATTTTTAACGCTTCTGCTTTTGCTGTTTCTATCTCTAAAATCGCTTTAGCATTCCCTTCTGCTTCTTTTATAGCTTGTTCTTTTTTAGCTTCTGCCCTTAAAATAGCAGATTCTTTTTCTCCTTGTGCTATTAAAATTGCCGATTCTCTTTTTGCTTGTGCTTCCAAAATATTTGCTCTTTTTTCTCTTTCAGCTTTCATTTCTTTTTCCATTGCCACTCTAATATCTTCCGGAGGTAAAATACTTTTTAATTCAACTCTATTTACTTTTATTCCCCAAGGATCTGTTGCTTCATCCAATTCTGTTCTCATTTTTGTATTTATAACATCTCTTGAAGTTAAAGTTTGGTCAACTGTCATATCTCCAATTATATTTCTTAATGTTGTTGCCGTTAAATTTTCAATTGCAGATAATGGTCTTTCAACTCCATAAGTATAAAGTTTTGGATCTGTTATTTGAAAATAAATAACTGTATCTATTTGCATTGTCGCATTATCTTTTGTAATTACAGGTTGTGGAGGAAAATCTACAACTTGCTCTTTTAAAGAAACAACTCTTGCAATTTTATCAAAAAATGGGTTTAAAAAATTCAATCCTGATTCTAATGTTTGATTATATTTTCCCAATCTTTCAACTATATAAACTCTTGATTCTGGTACTATTCTAATTGATTTTAAAATGATAATAACTACTAAAACTAATATTATTATTGTAAATGGTAATGTAAACATTTTAATTCCCTCTTTCTTTTATTTTTTCTAAAATTATTTTATTTCCTTCAAAGCTTTTAATTTTAACAATTTCATTTTCCGAAAATATTTCTTTACTTATTCCTGTCCAAATCGTCGCCTTAAATTTAACTTCATATTGTTTTTGCTCATTTTTAATATCTATCACTTTTATAATTTTTATTTTTTGACCTACAGACTTTGCACTAAATTTTGTTATATTTTTCTCCATATATTTTTGTAAAACTGGTCTTGTAAATAATACAAAAATAAGTGATAATACTGCGAATATTAAAAATTCTATCGCAAAATTTGTAAAAAATAATGTCAATATCACTAAAATTAACGAAGCTAAAGCTAACCAAATTGTAATTAACCCTGGTATTATTATTTCTAAAACAGCAAATATTGCTGTCGATATTGCCCAAAATATTGCTCCCATACTTCCCCCTTTCTATTTTCATATTTTTTATTTTTATGCAAAATTTAATTACTCATTATCATTATTCTAATATATTTTATTGAAAATTATTTATATAAATTAATTGATTCTTTAAATTTAGCAATTTTTGTTTCTAATTCTTCTTTTATTGCATTTTCTTTATCAATTACAGCTTGTGGTGCTTTAGATACAAAGGCTTCATTTGATAATTTACCTAAAACTCTATCTAATTCTTTTTGAGTTTTCTGAATATCTTTTTCTAATTTTGCTATCTCTTTTTCTTTATCGATTAAATCAGCTAAAGGAATATAAATTTCTGTTGTTTCAACTAATTTAAACCCAACTAATTTAGGTATTTCTATATTAAATTCATATTTTTCAACATTTGCTAATTTATCTAAAATTTTTGTATTATTTTCTAATATTGTTTTTTCATTTTCATTAGCTGTTTTAAATATTACTTCAATTTTCTTAGCTGGAGATACATTTGCTTCTCCTCTTATATTTCTTATTGCTGATACGATTTCTTTTAAAAATTCAAATTCTTTCTCAACCATTATATCAATTTCATTTATTTCATTTTCTGTTACTTTAGGAAGTTGTGAAATCATAATTGATTCACCTTCTACTTCTAATTTTTGCCAAATTTCTTCTGTTATAAACGGCATAAATGGATGTAATAATTTAAGTCCACTTTCTAATACATGTCTTAATACCCATTGGGCTGTAACTTTATCTACTCCAGCTTCTACTCCGTAAACTCTTGTTTTTGCTATTTCAACATACCAGTCACAGAAATCCCCTCTAAAGAATTCATACGCTACTTTTGCAGCATTGTCCAACTCATAATTTTCCATGTATTCACTTATTGCTTTAATCGCTTTTAATTCTTTTCTTAAAATCCATTTGTCTTCTAATTTTAATTCTATCTTATCAATAGTTGTAGATGTATCAAAATCTTCTAAATTAGATAACACAAATCTTGATGCATTCCATACTTTATTTGCGAAAGTTGAACCCATTTCAAGTAATTTTTCTGAAAAATGAATGTCTTGTCCTTGAGAAGTGTTGTATAAGAAACTAAATCTTATAGCATCAGCTCCATATTTATCAATTAAATCTAACGGATCAGGTGAATTTCCTAGTGATTTAGACATTTTTCTACCTTTTTCATCTCTAATAATTCCGTGTAAGTAAACATAATTAAAAGGTATTTCGTCTGTTATATATAAACTCATCATAACCATTCTTGCAACCCAGAAAAATAAAATGTCTGCCCCTGTAACTAATGCATTTGTTGGGAAGAATTTTTCTAATTCTGGAGTTTTTTCAGGCCAACCTAATGTTGAAAACGGCCATAAAGCTGATGAAAACCATGTATCTAGCACATCAGTTTCTTCTCTTAAAGTTACTGCTTCTCCAAATTTTTCCTTAGCTTGTACTTGAGCTTCTTCCAAGTTTTTTGCTACAAATACTGTTCCATCTGGAGCATAATATGCCGGTATTCTATGCCCCCACCAAATTTGTCTTGAAATTGTCCAATCTCTAATATTTTCTAGCCAATTATAGTATACTTTTTCCCATCTTTTTGGAGTTATTTGAACTTGTCCATTTTTTACTACTTCTAAAGCTCTTTTTGCTAACGGTTCCATTTTTACAAACCATTGTGTTGAAACTCTTGGTTCTATAATTGTTCCACATCTATAACAATGTCCAACAGCATTTTTATGTTCTTTTACTCCTACTAAAAGTTCTTGTTCTTCCAAGTCATCCAATATTGCTTTTCTAGCTGCAAATCTTTCTAATCCTTGATATTTCCCTCCATTTTCATTAATGTGTGCATCTTCCGTGAAAATGTTTAAAAACTCAAGTCCTGTTCTTTTAGCTACTTCAAAATCATTAGGATCATGCGATGGAGTCATTTTAACTACTCCTGTTCCAAATTCCATATCTACATATTCATCAGCAACTATTGGTATTTCTCTATTCATTAATGGTAAAATTACTGTTTTTCCAATTAAATGTTTATATCTTTCATCATTTGGATTTACTGCAACTCCCGTATCTCCTAACATAGTCTCAGGTCTTGTAGTTGCAATTACAAAAACTTCATCACTATCTTTTACAGGATATCTTATTTCCCAAATTTTTCCATTTTTTTCTTCATGATCTACTTCATCATCTGCTAAAGCCGTTTTATCTTTTGGACACCAGTTTACAATGTACTCTCCTCTGTAAATTAATCCTTCATTATAAAGTTTTATAAACACTTCTTTTACTGCTTCAGAAAGTCCTTCATCCATAGTAAATCTTTCTCTATCCCAATCAAGTGAAACTCCCAATTTTCTTAATTGTTTCGTTATTAATCCCCCATGCTTTTCTTTCCATTCCCATGTTTTTTTCAAGAACTCTTCTCTCCCAATTTCTTCTTTAGAAGTACCTTGATCCGCCAACATTCTTTCAACTTTATTTTGTGTTGCAATTCCAGCGTGATCCATCCCCGGCATCCATAAAGCTTCAAATCCTGTCATTCTTTTATATCTTATAATCGTGTCTTGTATTGCATTATTTAACATATGTCCCATGTGCAATATTCCTGTTACATTTGGTGGTGGTATAACTATTGAATATCCTGGTTTTTCACTATTATGTTGTGCATTAAAATATCCTCTTTCTTCCCATATTTTATACCATTTATCTTCTATTTCTCTTGGCGAATATGTTTTACTTAATTCTTTGCTCATTGCTTAAACTCCTTAGTTTTTCTATTAGTCTTTATTACTATTATTTTACCACAATTAACTTTTTTTTTCTATTACTTTAATAAATTTCTATATACTAATAATTTTTATTTCCTCATATTCTCAAATAAAAAAGGATAAGAAAAATTCTTACCCTCTCTCATATTTCATTTATTCTAATATTAATAATTTCTATTTTTAATGCGATAACTTAATTTCATTCCAAATTTTATCCTGTTTTTCTTTCGCTTCATCTGATAAAGCTCCCGGCAATTTAGAATTTTCTACTAATTGCTCTTTATTTACAATCGCTTTAACTTTTGTATTTGCTTCTACTCCTTTTATCACAGATGGTGCTTTAAATTGTTCAAATACTTTAACAAAATTTTCAGGTCTATATAAATATTCTAAAAATTTATACGCATTTTCTTTATTTGAAGAATTTTTTACAATCGCCATACTATCAATATACATCATAGCTCCTTTTGGTATGAAATAATCAAAGTTTGAATAATCAGCTTCTTCTAATTCTCCAAATACATTTTCTGCATATCCGTGTGCGGCATAAAATTCTCCAGTTGCTACACTTTTTCCAAATGCAGTTGCATCAAATTTTGCTAAATTTCTTTTCCATTCAATCAATTTATTTTTAGCAGCTTCTAACTCCTTATCATTAACGCTATCTGACGGATAACCTAAATACTGTAATGTTGCTCCTAAAGTTTCTCTTCCATCATCTAACATTGTCATTTTACCTTTATATTGTTCCAATCCAAATATATCAAATGACTTTGGATAATCTTTCATAAATTTCTTATTTACTGCTATTCCTGTCGCATTATAACTGTACGGAATAGAATATTGTAAGCCATCATCATAAATTTTTGATAATTCCATTAAATTCAAGCTCTCATCAAAATTTTCAAACGTTTTTCCTAATTTAGATTTATCTAATTTTTCTAATAATCCATTTTTTATTAAAATATCTACAAAATCCGTAGACGGAGATACAATGTCAAATCCTTTTGCTCCAGACATTAATTTTGTCATCATAACATCATTACTATCATAATAACTAAGATTAACTTTAATTCCTGTCTCTTTTTCAAAATTATCTATTACTTCTTGTGGAATAAAATATGTCCAAGTATAAATATTTAGCTCTTTACTATCCGAACTTCCTGTTTTTTTCCCTCCACAAGCTAACACTAAAACTAATATACTTAATAATAAAATTAATTTTTTCATTTTACCTCCTATTATTTGAATTATTTATAAATATTTTTTTACTACTTCTCTATCATCAAAATGGATTTTTTCTTTTCCAATAATTTGATAATTTTCATGACCTTTTCCTGCTATAAGTAAACTATCTCCTTCTTTTACTAATTCTTGAATTGCAAATTTTATTGCTTCTTCTCTATCTTCTATTATAACATATTTTTCACGAGAATACCCTATTTCTTTTAAGCCCTCTTCTATTTGATTTAATATTTTTTTAGGATCTTCAGTCCTTGGATTATCCGATGTAATAACAATAAAATCACTAAATTTTGCTGCAGCTTTCGCCATTTTAGGTCTTTTTTTACTATCTCTATCTCCTCCAGCTCCAAACACTGTTATTATATTATTTTCTGTTATTTTTTTCAATGTTTGCCCTACATTTAAAAGTCCATCATCTGTATGTGCAAAATCTACAACTATTCTTGCTTTTTTATCATTTTTTATTGTTTCAAATCTCCCTGGTACTGGTTTTAATTTTTGTATTTTCCTTAAAATTTCATCCATATCTATTCCTAAAGATAATGCCACACCAATACAAGTTAAAATATTATATAAATTATATTCTCCAACCAAATTTACATCTAAAATATAATCTTCGACATCTTCATTATTATAACCGGTATTAACTCCATCATTTTTAGATTTACATCTAATATGTATTTTCATTCCATTATTTGTATAATCAATTATTTTCCCACACAAATCACAATCAAAATCTTTTTCACTAACAGAAATATATCTTTCTGGATTTTCAATGTATATTTCATTTCCGTATTTATCATCTACATTAATAATTCCTAATGAATTTTTTTTCAACATTGAAAATATTTTTTTCTTTGCCTTAAAATAATTTTCCATCGTTTTATGAAAATCTAAATGATCTTGTGTAAGATTTGTAAATATTGCAGAATCAAATTTAAGCATATCAACACGACCTATTTCAAGTGCATGAGAGCTAACTTCCATTATAAAATACTCAACTCCTGCTTTAACACTTTCTGCCATCAATTTTATAAGCTCTAATGATTCTGGTGTTGTATTTGTCGTTTCAAATTCTTTTTCTAATATTCTATTTCCTGTTGTACCTATTCTTGCTGTTTTTTTCAAAATATTTTCTAAAATATAGCTACAAGTTGTTTTTCCGTTTGTTCCAGTTATTCCTATTATTTTTAACTTATTTTGTGGATAATCATAGTAATTTGAAGCAATAACTCCTAAATGCTTTCTCACATTTTCTACTAAAATAAAAGTCACATCATCAATATTTTTAAATTGATTTATTTCAATATTTTTTTCTACAATTATCATTTTTGCACCATGATCTAATGCTTTTTGAATATAATCATGTCCATCTACTACAGCTCCAATCATAGCAACAAAAATATAATTATCTTTTATTTTTCTTGAATCAAATTCTATTCCCTCTATATTAAATTCTATTCCCTTTTTTAATTCTTTGTAATTTACACTTTTTAAGATTTTATACATTATAAACACCTTCTTAAATTCGTCATGATGTATTTTACTATTTTAAAAAAATATACTTTTTACATACATTCATTTACTATTTAAAAAAAGAACCATCAATTATGATGGTTCCAGTATCTATCATTTCATAATTTTATTAATTATTTAACGAAATTTACATTTGTGAAGTCAACATTATTGAAGAATAATTCAACTCTTCTGTTGTTGTATCTTCCTTCTACAGTTGCGTTAGTATCTGCTGGTTGAGTTAATCCTTTACCAGTAACTGTTCCAGTAGCTACTGTATCTTTTAATCCGTATTCTCTTAATAATTTAGCAACATTTTGTGCTCTTGCTACTGATAATTTTTGGTTATAAGCAGCTGATCCTGTTGAATCTGTATGTCCAACAAAGTTAATTGATCCACCTTCAGCAAATTGGTTAATTACATTAGCTATAGCTTTTAAATCTGCAGCTTCTTGTGCATTAGGTTCTCTTCCATCTACTTTAAATCCTTTAATAACACATACTTTAGTGTCAGTTGAACAAGAGAATGGTAAAGCTACAGTATTATTAGTAATAGTTTTTACAACTGGTGCTGGTGCTGGTACATGAACTGGCACTTGAACCGGTACTTCAACTACTTTTTCTACTACTTTTTCTACTACTCTATTTACTACTTGAGGTTGTCTATCGTTAACTAATTTACCTAATCTGTATCCTACTCTAATTCCGTAAGTATCTAAGTTATGTTTGTCTGTACCTTTTGTTAAATTTTGTCTTTCATATAATCCTTCTACTGATAATGGTCCATGCTCAGTTCCTAATCCTGCAGCAAGGTATAATCCACCTTTAATATCGCTTGCATCTGATACAAATCCATATCCTGCTCTTCCTACTAAGTAAACAGCATCGTTTCCTGCTTTAGTTGTAACTAAGTTAAATTTACCTAAAGCATAAACTGGAAATGATCTTAATACTTTAGTTGTTGGAGTAGCTTTTTCTCCTATTGCAGCCATTTTATCTGAGAATTTGTATTCAGCTCCTACTCCCCATTCAAATTCTCCTTGATTATCAAAGATATACTCTATCCCAGCTACTGCTCCTTTAGTCATTTCTGTTTTAGTTGAAGCTGCATCATGCTGTGTTAATGTTCTATTAAAGTCGTATCCAGCTTTAACTTGTATTTCAGAAGCTACTGCATTTAATGCTAATAAAGCTGTTCCTAATACTACTAATTTTTTCATATTGTTTTCCTCCTAAATTAATTTTTTTTAAATTATCTAACCTTCTTTACTTATTTTATCACACTATACAAAAAAAATCAACTTTTTTATTTTAAATACTTAGCATTTCTTCGCATAAACTATTTAATTTTTGTAATGTTGCAATTCTATTATTTTTAATTTCAATATTTTCAGTATTTATTATTACTTTATCAAAATAATCATTTATAACATTTGCACTATTTAATAATTTTTCTATATGTGCTTCAAACTCAACATCTCTCATTTTTTCTAATTCTGTAATTAAAGTATATATTGTTTTTTCTTCATCTTTTTCAAATAAATTTTCATCTATAATTAAAGTTTCTTTATTATCTTTAACTATATTTTTTATTCTTTTTAATAAATTTACTAATATTTCAAAATTTTCTGTTTTAGATAATTGTAATAACACATTCAATTTTTTATCTAATTTAACTATATTATTTTCCAAATTAATTTCATACGAAATTAATTCTTTACTATAATTTTCTCCTAAAACATTACCCATTCTTTGTTTAAATAATTCTACAATATTTGCAACTACATCTTCATCTACTAATACTTTTTTATCTGCACTAAAAATCTCATATGCTTTTTGTACTAATTCTTTATAATTTATATCTAATTTTGAATTTAATGCTACTTGTACAATACCTTGAATCGCACGTCTTAAAGCGTAAGGATCTTTTGAACTTGTCGGTTTTAATCCAACAGAAAAACATCCTACAACTGTATCTATTTTATCTGCAATTCCTGCAATCGCACCTTCTAGTGTTGTTGGCAAACTATCTCCTTGATATCTTGGTAAATAATGTTCAAATATTCCTAAAGCTACGTCCTTGTTTTCTCCTTGTTTTTCAGCATAAACTGAACCCATAAATCCTTGTAATTTTGTAAATTCTTTTTCATTAATTACATTTGAAACTAAATCTGCTTTTGCCAATTCTATCGTTCTTAAAATATTACTTTCTTTTACTTCAAGTCCTAAATCTTTTACTAAATATTTTGCTATTTGTTTACTTCTTTCCACTTTTTCATAAATAGTTCCCATATCTTTTTGGAATGTTACCTCTTTTAATTTTTCTACATTTGAAGCAAAGTTATTTTTTAAGTCTTCATCAAAGAAGAATTTAGCATCTGCAAGTCTTGGCTCTATAACTTTTTCATTTCCAAGTTTTACTGTTTCCGAATATTCGGGTGCATTTCTAATAACTACAAATTTATTTGTTAATTTACCATTTTTATCTTTTACTGGGAAATATCTTTGATGTGTTTCCATTGTTATTGTAATAATATCTTCCGGTAAAGCTAGATAATCTTTATTAAATTCTCCTTTTATTGCGTATGGATATTCTACTAGATTTACTACTTCTTCAAGTAAATAATTATTTACAATCGCAACATCTCCATCTTTTTCACAATTTTCTTTTATACTATTTAAAATAGCTTGTTTTCTTTCTTCTTTTTTTGCTAAAACAAAGTTTTCTTTTAAAATTTCAGCATATTTACAAGGTTGTGTTATTTCAATATCTTGTGATGCAAAATATCTCATTCCTCTACTTTTATTTCCACCTTTTAATCCTTCAAACTCAAATGGTAAAATTTCTTTTCCTAACATTGTGATAAACCATTTTATTGGTCTTGCAAATCTAAAAGTTCTGTTTGACCATTTCATCGTTTTTTCAAATTCAATTTTTTTCACTACATTTACTAATAATTCAGGCAATACTTCTTTCGTACTTTTACCTTGAACAAATTGCTCGATAGAAATATATTTACCTTTTTCATTTTCAATTATTTTTACATCAGATTCTGTCGCTCCTTGCGATTTTATAAATCCTTCTCCCGCTTTAGTTAAAACTCCATTTTTATATGCAATTTCTACCGAAGGCCCAACACTTTTTTTATCTAAATCCGTTTGTTTTTCAGCTATATCTTTTACTAAAATCGCCACTCTTCTTGGAGTGCTAAAAGATTGTATTTCTGTAAATGAAATTCTTTCTGCTTTCAATTCATTTTCAGCTATTTTTTTCAAATTACTTTCAGCTTCATCCACATATCTTGAAGGCAATTCTTCCAATCCTATTTCAAAAAGAAAATTCATTTTTCCTCCTAAAGTTTATTCTTTTAAATTCTATCAAAAAATAATTTTTATTTTTTCAACAATGGATATCCTAAATTTTTTCTTACTTCAACAAATTGTTCTGCACAACCTTTTGCTAAATCTCTAACACGCAAAATATAAGACATTCTTTCTGTTGTACTTATTGCACCTCTTGCATCTAAATTGTTAAAAGCATGCGAACATTTCAATACATAATCATAAGCTGGTAAAACTAATTTATGTTCTAAACAGTTTTTAGCTTCTTTTTCATACATATCAAATAAATCAAAGTGCATTTTTACATCCGATACTTCAAAACTATATTTTGACATTTCATATTCGTATTGATATCTTCTTTCGCCGTATTTCACGCCTTTCGTCCATTCTAAATCATAAACATTTTCTTTATTTTGTAAATATAACGCAATTCTTTCAAGTCCATATGTCAATTCTGCCGGAACAATATCAACTTCAAGTCCTCCAACTTGTTGAAAATACGTAAATTGAGTTACCTCCATTCCATCAAGCCAAACTTCCCAACCAAGTCCCCAAGCTCCAAGCGTTGGACTTTCCCAGTTATCTTCTACAAATCTTATATCATGCTCTTTGGGATTAATTCCTAAAGCTACTAAACTTTCTAAATATAATTCTTGTATATTTTCTGGTGATGGTTTCATAATTACTTGAAATTGATGATGTTGATATACTCTATTCGGATTTTCTCCATATCTTCCATCTTTTGGTCTTCTCGATGGTTCAACATATGCAACATTCCATGGCTCTGGTCCTAATGACATTAAAAATGTGTCCGGATTAAATGTTCCTGCTCCAGTTTCTACATCATAAGGATTTCCAATTACACACCCTTTTTCTCCCCAAAATTTTTGAAGAGTTAATATAATTTCCTGAAAAGTCATATTTTTATCCTTTCATTACTATTTTTTATATTTTTTTACTAAATAATCAATTATTATAATATAAATTCCAATATGTACATACATATCAGCTACATTAAACACAAAGTGCCACAAACCATTAAAATCTATCATATCTACAACGAAACCTCTTGTAAATCTATCAATCATATTTCCTAAAGCTCCAGCTCCAACGATAGAAATTCCAATTTTAGTCCATTTTGTGTAAGTTTTCCAATTTTTAGCTTCAGCCCAAATAATATAACCTATTAAAAGAACGCTAAAAAATGTGAATACATTTATTTTCCCTTGAAATAAACCAAATATCCCTCCATGATTTTCAACATAAGTCAAATGAAAAAAATCTTGTATTATGGGTACCGAATATCCTATTTGTCCATTCGATACCGCTACCATTTGATATTTAGTTATTTGATCTATTATTGTTAATACTACTATTATCGCTATATAAATCATTTTTATCCTCTCTCAATACTACCCTAAAACTTCTGAACATCTAGGACAAGTATCTTTATGCTCTGGATGATTTCCTACTTCTTCGTTATATTTCCAACATCTTTCACATTTTTCTCCACTAGCTTTATTTACTGCTATTGTTATTCCTTCAATTTCAGTTGTTTCCAACGCATTGTCTACAAATTCAACTTGTGATACGATAAATAGATCTGCTACTTCATCTAAAGCATATTCTTTTATAAATTTAAACTCTTCATTTATTACATTTAACATTACTTTTGAATCTAACGAATGTCCAATTTCTCCTGCTTGTCTTTTAGCTTCAATTTTTCTATTTACTTCTTTTCTCAAATTATAGATTTTTTTCCATTTTTTATCTAATTCATCATTTTTATATTCAGGATTTGCTTCAACCCATTGTGATAAGTGTACACTTTCTTCCGATTTTAAAGCTTCTGGTATTCTTTCCCAAATTTCATCTGCTGTAAATGATAATACTGGCGAGATAATTCTAACTAATACTTTTAAAACTTCAGTTAAAACCGTTTGTGCACTTCTTCTTGATAATGAATTTGTTTCTTCACAATAAATTCTATCTTTTACAATATCTAAATAGAATGAAGACATTTCAACTGAACAGAAATATGTTATCTCTTGGAATAAACTATAAAACTCATATTTATCATAGTATTTTGTAGTTGTCTCTTTTAATTCTTCCAATTTATGCATTGCCCATTTATCAATTTCTAACATATCTTTATATTCAACTTTATCTTCTACATAATTAAATTCATTTAAGTTCCCCATTAAAAATCTAGCAGTATTTCTTATTCTTCTATAAGCATCAGACATTTGTTGTAAAATATTTTCAGAAATTCTAACATCTTCTCTATAATCAACTGATGAAACCCAAAGTCTTAAAATATCTGCTCCATATTTTTCAATTATATCTTTTGGAACAATTGTATTACCTAAAGATTTAGACATTTTTCTTCCTTGTCCATCCATTACAAAACCGTGAGTTAATACTCTTTTATATGGTGCATCTTTTGTACTTGCGATTGATGTTAATAATGAAGATTGGAACCATCCTCTATGCTGGTCACTTCCTTCTAAATATAAATCAGCTGGTCTTGGTAAATTTCTTGGAGCTAAAACACTTCTATGTGAAACTCCTGAATCAAACCAAACGTCCATTATACTTCTTTCTTTTCTAATTTTTGTATCTTTTAATCCATATTTTTCAAGTAATTCTTCTCCAATAATTTCTTCAGCCTCATATTTCCACCAAATATCAGTTCCTTCTTTTTTAACTAATTCAATTACCCTATCAGTTATTTCAGGATGATAAATTACTTCATTTGTTTCAGCATTATAGAATATCGGTATTGGAACACCCCAAACTCTTTGTCTTGAAATTGTCCAGTCTGGTCTTGTTTCCATCATTGCATTTATTCTATTTTTACCCCATTCAGGTACAAATTCAACATCTTTCAATGCATTTAATGCATTTTGTCTTACATCACTTTCATCTACACTTATAAACCATTGTTCTGTCGCTCTAAAGATAACTGGTTTTTTACTTCTCCAATCATGTGGATACGAGTGAACAAAAGTAGTATGATATAACATATGTCCACTTTCTAACAAGTCCTCAACAATTACTTTACTTGCTTTTGCATAGAACAACCCTTCATATTTCCCAGCTTCTTTTGTCATATGTCCTTTATCATCTACTGGCGATAATATTCCTATATTATATTTTTGTGCATAATTATAGTCATCTGCTCCGTGTCCTGGTGCCGAATGAACTGCCCCTGTCCCTGCATCTGCTGTTACGTAATCTCCATTCATTACTAATCCTTCTCTATCTAAGAATGGATGTTGATAATGCGTATACTCTAATTCCGTTCCTTTAAATTCTTTAATTAATTCAAATGAAATGCCAATAGTTGCAAATACTGTTTCCGCTAATTCTTTTGCTACAATTAAGTTACCTTTTTCTGTTTTGTACAATCCATAATCAAATTCTGGGTGTAAAAATACTCCCAAGTTTGCTGGTAATGTCCAAGGTGTTGTTGTCCAAATTAAAACGCTTGCTTCTTCTACACCAAGTTTATTTATTAAATCTTCTTTTCCTTCAAATTTAACATATATAGAATGAGATGTAACATCTTTATATTCTATCTCTGCTTCAGCTAAAGCAGTTTCTGTTGTTGGTGACCAATAAACTGGTTTTAATCCTTTATAAACATATCCATTTTCATAAATTTCTTTAAATACTTTTAATTGTTCTGCTTCATATTCTGGTTTTAAAGTAATATAAGGATCGTCCCAATTTCCTAAAACTCCCAGTCTTATCATTTCTTGTTTTTGTTTTTCAACCCATTTTAATGCGTATTTTTTGCATTCTTGTCTTATTTCCAAAGGAGTTTTATTTTTAGCTTTTTCTCCTAACTCTTCCATTATTTTCCATTCAATTGGTAGACCATGTGTGTCCCATCCTGGAATAAATGGAGCTTTATATCCTCTTAATCTTTTATATTTTAAAATTATATCTTTTAAAACTTTATTCATTGCATGCCCTATATGAATATCTCCATTTGCATACGGAGGCCCATCATGTAATATAAATGTTGGTTTATCTCCTTCTATAGATTTTTCATAAATTTTTTTCTTATTCCAATCTCTTATTATTAAAGGCTCTTTCTGAGCTAAATTTGCCTTCATCTTAAAGCTTGTTTTCGGTAAATTTAATGTTCCTGCGTAATCTACACCTTCTACATTTTCTTTTTCTGACATATTTCCTCCAATTATTTATACTTTTATTTTTTTACAATATGTCTACATTTTATCACAATTTTAAAATTTTTGCTATTTTATTATTTTTTCTTGATATATTATATTTTTAAATATCAATAATGTATAATAATCTTACTTTTCATCTTCATCTTTTTTATCTTCTAACATTCCACTATTCATCGCTTTTTTAAACTCACTAAACATTTTTCCAAGAGACTGTCCTAATTCTGGAAGTCTTTTTGGCCCAAAAATTAATAACGCTCCTAAAACTATTCCTAAAATTAAATTTTTCATTGAAATTAAAAGAATAATTCCTACATAAAATAATATCGTTTCTGCTCCTTCTCTAAATACTGCCAAAAAACTTAAAGCAAACATTGAAATAAAACTCCCACTCGTTGCAACAGTTTTCATCTGTCTTTGCATAAAATGATTCCATGATTTCAAATTTGATTTACTATGTAACCACATTCCAATCCCAATCATCATAATTACTGCAAATATTCCAACGAATCCTTCTAATATCTCTCTATTTGTTCCACTACTCACTACAGGGAATATTTTTTGTAAAACATAAGCTATAATTCCACTCGCTACAATCCCTAAAATTCCCCCACTATAAACCCAAACAAGTCCTCTCGTAAGTTTTGCAGCTTTAAGACTACTTACTAAAGCAAGCACAATCAACAATGCTTCAACTCCTTCACGAAGCAATATCCACATTGCATCTAAAAAATTATATTCTGCCTTTGTATCAATTTGCGATAATTCTGTTATTAAATTTTGTAATTTATTTTGATAATCTTTTTCTCCACCTTTCACCATAATGATAGGTGTTTCACTTTCAACCTTTGTATACAAAGCACTATTTCTTGTACTTACATCTCCTTCAACGGTAGGCCAAATTACGATAAATTCTTTTAATTTTAATTGCCCTGTAGCTTTATCTCCGTTTTTAAATGCTTCAAGACCTTTTTCTAATATTTTTATTGCATCTTTTAATGTTATATTTTTATTCACCGAAGTTGCTATCGTTTTACCTTCAATAAATTTTTTTAAATCATTAAAATTTGAAATAGTTACATTATAATCAAAAGGATCAACTTCCATAGATGCTCTCAAAAATGACATTGCAGTTTCTACTTTCCCGTAATAAGCAACATCTTTATCTCTTATAACCCATTCGTTCCAAGTCCACAAATTATTATACTTTTTATACTTTCCTTACAAATAAAAAAAACGACACTCTCATGCCGTTTTTCTATCTTACTTATTATTATTATTTAATTAAACTTGCAAAATATCCTAAAGTTCTAATTAATTGAGCTGTATAAGACATTTCGTTGTCATACCAAGATACAGTTTTAACTAATTGAGTGTCTCCATTTTGAACAATTTTAGTTTGTGTTGCATCAAATAATGATCCAAAGTGAATTCCTACGATATCAGAAGATACTAATTCTTCTTCAGTATATCCGAATGATTCGTTAGATGCTGCTTTCATTGCTGCATTTACTTCTTCTACAGTAACTGGTTTTTCTAAAATTGATACTAACTCAGTTAATGATCCTGTTGGAACAGGTACTCTTTGTGCAGCTCCATCTAATTTACCTTTTAATTCAGGAATAACTAATCCAATTGCTTTTGCTGCTCCTGTTGAGTTAGGTACTATATTTACTGCAGCAGCTCTTGCTCTTCTGAAGTCACCTTTTCTGTGTGGTGCATCTAAAGTCATTTGGTCTCCTGTATAAGCGTGAATAGTTGTCATTGTTCCAGTAACAACTCCAAAGTTATCTTGTAATGCTTTAGCCATTGGTGCTAAACAGTTTGTTGTACAAGAAGCTCCTGAAATTACTGTTTCTGTTCCATCTAAAATTGCGTGGTTTACATTGTAAACTACTGTTTTAACGTCATTTCCACCTGGTGCAGTAATAACTACTTTTTTAGCTCCTGCTTTAACGTGTAATTCAGCTTTATCTTTAGTTGCGAAGAATCCTGTAGCTTCTAATACTACATCTACACCTAATTCTCCCCAAGGTAATTCTTCAGGGTTTGCTTTTGCGAAAGTTTTAATTTCTTGTCCGTTTACTACGAAAGCTCCTTCTTTAACTTCAATTTCTCCATTGAATCTTCCTTGAGAAGAGTCATATTTAAATAAGTGAGCTAACATTTTAGCATCTGTTAAGTCATTAATTGCTACTACTTCAAATTTATCAGTTTGTTCAGCCATTAATCTTAATGCTAATCTTCCAATTCTTCCAAATCCATTAATTGCTACTTTAATTGCCATTTTGCAATACCTCCTAAAAATTTATATATTTTAAAATATACTTTTACTCTTTGAGTATACCACAAATCTTTTTTTATTTCAATAATTTATTCACAAGAGTTTACTTATTTTTCTAAAAATTTTTTCATATCTTCATAAATTGGTATTTCTAAATCTATTATATTTTTTGTTGACGGCTGATTAAATTTCACTTTATACGCGTGTAAAAACTGTCTTTTTATTTCTTTCTCTTCACAAAGCCCATTTCCATAAAGCTCATCACCAATAATTGGGTGTCCAATATATTTCGTATGAACTCTTATTTGGTGTGTTCGACCTGTAAACAACTCACATTCCACCAAAGTTACATTTTTTTCTTTAAATCTTTCGATAACTTTAACCTTTGTTTTAGCATATTGTCCTCTCTCATCAATTATTCTCGCTAAATTATCTCCATCTTTATAAATAGGAGCTTCTATTATTATCTCCTCTTTTTCCACTATACCGTCCACTATCGCTAAATATTTTTTCTCAAATATAGAAAAATTTTGTAAGTACGCTTGTGCAAAGCTATTTTTAGCAATAATGATTAATCCTGTTGTATTCATATCAAGTCTATTATAAAACCTAGGTACTCGCTCCTCACCATACTTTTTCACAAAATAATCCACAATCCCATTCGCTAATGTAAAATCTGCTCTTTTTTGTGTTGGATGAGTCAATAAAAATGGCTCTTTATTCACAACTAAAATGTCTTCATCTTCATACGCTATATCTAAATTCAACTTTATCGGTTTAATATTAGTTCCTTTTTTCTTTTCAATTACTTTTAATTTCCCACTTGATGGCAATTTTTTTGTAAGTCGTACTTGTTTCCCATTCAAAAATACTTCCACCGCTCTAAGACTTCTACCAGAATAATTTTGTACTTCACGCAAATATTGTGAAATTTTCATCCTTTGATGCTCTTTTTCTATATTAAATACTTTCATCTTTCTCCACTCTATTTTCTTTTTCTATTTTGTAAATATACTTAATTTTTTCATTTTTTCTTTTTCCTACTATCTTTATTTCAAAAATTATCTCATTTTCTAATATTTTCAAATTTCCAAAATAACTATCCGGCTCACACTCATAAATCTTTTTCATAACATATTTTTCATTCTTATCGCATATAAATTCAAATATTTTTTCAAAATTATTATTTCTAAAATGATAAAATTTAATTTTTTTATTTGAAATTTCCCACATTTTTTTATCTTTTAATTCCAGTCCATTTTCTAAAAAAATATTTTCATCAAAATATATTTTTATATTACTATTTTCTATATTCTCATCTTCAATTTTTACAGTTTTTTGAACTTTTCCTTTTCCTTTATTATCCCAATTCATTTGAGAATTTTCTAGACTTTTTGACTCAAAATAAAACTTTTCTATCTTCAAAAATTTTTCTATTATTTTCTTCATTTTTCCTCATTTCAACTAAATTATAGCAAAAATTGAATATAAAGAAAAGTTGTAGACAAAAAAATTATCCTTAATTCAATAAAACTAAGGATAATTCTAAAATTTACTTTGTATTATATTTATTCATTAATTTTTGTATTTCCATATCATTTTTTATATCTTCAATTAAATTAAAGATTTTTTCTCTATCTTCTTTTATCTTTTCTTTTTCCTCAGGCTTAAATTTTCCTAAAACATGTCCAATCGTTTCTTCTTTACTTTGAGCTTTACCAATTCCGTACTTTATTCTTATAAATTTTTCTCCAACATGTTGAATAATCGATTTTATACCATTATGTCCCCCCGCTCTTCCATCTTTTTTCAATTTCAATTTTCCAAATGACATATCCATATCATCATAAATTACAAACAACTCTGTTTCAGGATTAATTTTAAAAAATCTTACCGCTTCCCCTATAGCTTCTCCACTTAAATTCATGAAAGTCAATGGTTTTTGAAAAAAAACTTTATCTCCTTTATAAGTAGTTTGTACAAATTCCGATTTATATTTTTCTCTAATATCTGTAATATTTTTTTCTTTTAGATATTCATCAATAAAAATGAAACCTATATTATGTCTTGTTTGTTTATATTGTTCTCCTGGATTTCCTAATCCAACTATTAATTTCACTTTTTACTTCCTCCTATTTTAATTTTTTACTCGTTTGAATTAATAATAACACCATTCCAATTACAATTATATTAACAATAAACGGTAGATGTACATTTGCCGAAAGCAAATATCCTGATAGTAGCGATCCAATAGCTGTTCCTAAAAAATTTACTGCTGATGCTACTCCTAAAATTTTACCCTGTTCATGTTTATATTTTTTAGCAATGACACTACTTCCAAGTGCTTTCACTATTTCATAAATCATTGTGTATAACGCCATTAAAACATAAGGTATTACTCCCATTTGCAGTCTAAATATTATTACACTCATACAAATCATTCCTATAAATAACATCATTTTATATGTTTTTTCTTCACTACGTTTTTTGATTAATTTTTTTAATAAAACACTCGTTCCAAAAAAAGCAGTTAACAATGAAAACATTACAAATGTTCCTATTGTATTAGATGAAACTTTTACATTAAATTTTAAAAAATAATTTAATGCACTTGCATATGAATTTATTCCAATTCCAACTAAAAAAATTATAAAACAGAAAAATTTAGAAAACGAATCCAACTCCTTTATATATCTAAATGTTGATAATGGATTCAAATCTTTTTTACTCTTCTCTTGAGTTTTTTTCTCAACAACTACTTCTTTTAGAAAAAATAATGAAAATAAAGAAATTAAACTTCCTACGATAAACTGTAATGCAAAAGGGTATCTTGTATCAAAAGTTGCTACCAAGCCCCCTATTTTTTGACCTATCGCTCCTCCAATTATAACAGCTGAACTAACCTTTGCTATATTTTTTGTTTTTTCTTCTTCTTTTGATAATAAACTTACATAACCATATGCCATCGCATGTGTCCCCCCTGATGCAAATCCTGCAAAAGCTCTCGCTAAAAATACAATCCATAAATTGGGAATAAATCCAAAAAATACTTGTGAACAACCATAAAATAACGGCATAAAAATCATTATTTTTTTCATTCCCAATCTATCTCCTAAAGCACCTAAATATGGTGATGCCATAAACATTGACACACTCATAACTGCTAAAAGTACGCCCGATATATTTTTTTGCCAACCTCTTAATTCAATTAAACCTGGTGTTGCAGGATGTGCAAAATTATACACAATCATACACATAAACATCAATAATATCATTCTATTTACATTATTATCAAAAAATCTCTCTTTAATTTTAATATCTATTATCTTTCCTCCTAATTTTTGATTCATATCATTATACCACATTTTAAATAACAATCTATAAAAATTTTAATAAAATTCATTTTTATTTATAATTTTTTGATTGCTACTCCCTCTAAATTTTAAATTAGGATCATACAATTCTTTCACAAATCGTCCATCAACTAAAACATCAATATATTTTAAGCATTTTCTTCTTTTTTCATCAGCTTTTACTTCTTCAAGTGTATATCCTGTATAAAGCCATATATTCTTTTCCGTTTTTTCTTTTAAATATTTCAAAACTTTTTCCATATCTTTTGGATTATAAAGCGGATCTCCTCCACTTATTGTAATTCCATCAAGTAAAACATTTTCATTTATTTCCGTAGCTATTTCATCCAATTTCTCATATGTTATAATTTCTCCATTATTTGCATTCCAAGAACAAACATTATGACATCCTGGACATTTATGGCTACAGCCCGAAAAATATAAAGAATAACGTAGACCAATTCCATCAACAATCGTTTCTTTAAAAACATTAAGTAACCTTAATGAAAATTTATAATCCATGTTTTACTCTGTCCCTCTCTTCAGCTCTTTTTGCACTATTCCAACTATTTAAATCTCCTGTCAAATATCCAGTTATTCTTCTAACTCGTGAAATATCTTTACTTTTACAACAAGGACATTCATTATAAATTATCGTTTCTATGCCACAATTTCTACATTTATCAACAGGATGATTTATACTTCCATATCCTATTTGATTATCTTTCATAGCTTTTACTATTTTTAGTATTACACTCGTATTCTTTTTCGCTTCTCCATCAAGTTCAACATAAGTTATATGTCCTCCTCGTGTTAAATTATGAAAAGGAGCTTCTTTTTTTATTTTTTCAAATATACTAATTTTCTCTTTAACATCAATATGAAATGAATTTACATAATATTCTTTATCTGTAACATTTTCAATAACACCAAATTCTTTTCTATCAATTGCTAAAAATCTTCCTGCTAAACTCTCTGCTGGAGTTCCTAAAACCGAATAATTCAAATGATATTTTTCTGTAAATTTTGCTGCAATTTTATTCATTTCCTCTATTGTTTCAATTAAAGTTTCATATGCTAATTGAGATTTTCCATGGCTTTCATCAAATAAAGCATACATTGCATTTGCTCCTCCAACAAAACCTATTGACAAAGAACCACTATTTATAACATCACCAACTTTATCGTTAAAATCAATATTTTCCATACCTTTCCACAAATTATTTGCTTTCATAAATGGAAATTGTTTTCCAAAAGCTGTTTTTTGATAATTATATCGTTCAAAAAGTTGTTCCGCTACAACTTCTGACATTTCTTTTACTCTTTTTTTAAATTCATTTTTAATAATTTCATTTTTATTTAAAATATAATTTTCTTGTGATTTTTCCTCAACTATATTAAATTTATTTTTGTTATTTTTATCTATAATCCTATCAATTTCTTTTCTAACTTCTACAGCAATTCTAGGTAAATTTATACTTGTGAAAGATAAATTTCCACGACCAATACTCGTTTTTTCGCCATTTACATTATCAAATACTCTTGTTCTGCATCCCATTGTTGCAATTTCATATTTATATTTTTTTTCATCTTCAAAGTTCCATTTTTCATTTTTATTAAAATTTGTATCTAAAAATACATAATTAGGAAACAGTCTTTTACTAGTAACTCTAGTCGATAGCAAAAGTAAATCAAAATTTTTTGTTTCAAAATTTATGTTTTGTTTATAAGTTTTGCACTTTTCCACTGAGTTTTCCACATTTTCATCTACAAAATTATATGACTTTTCCACATTTGTCATTATTTCTTCATAATTTCCCATAACATAATTATAATCTTTTTCACTATAATTCAAGCCCTCTTTTACTTTAAAAATTTGAATGGGAAAAATTGGAGTTTCTCCCTTTCCTAGCCCTTTTTCCGTAGCTCTTAAAAGCTCTACAATAACCATTCTACCCTCTTCTGAAGTATCTGTTCCATAATTTATTGATGAAAAAACTACTTGATTTCCTCCTCGTGAATGCATTGTATTTAAGTTATGAATAAATCCTTCCATTGCTTGAAAAGTTTCTTTTTTTGTTTTTAAATATGCTCTTTCCCACATAGTTTCTACGTTTTTCATTTTTAAATCTTCACTTATTTTTAATAAAACTTTTTCATCTAATTTTATTGTTTGTATTTCATTATTTACATATTTTTTTAAATCAATTTTTTCATTTTTAATATTTTTTTCATAACTTTCTATTTCTTCCAAAAAATATTTTCTAAATGATTTTAACACACCTTTTGCCATATAAAAATCAAATGCTGGAATTGCTTGTCCTCCATGTTGTTCATTTTGATTTGTTTGAAATATTATAGTTGCTAATGTCGCATAAGTTGTAATACTTTGAGGAGCTCTCATAAATCCATGTTTTGTTTGAAATCCATTTTCAAATAAATCTTCTAAATCATACTGTAAGCAAGTTGTCGTTTTACTCGCATAATAATCTAAATCGTGAATATGAATATACCCATTTTTATGTAAATCACTATATTTTTTTGATACTAAATTTTCTAACGCATAAATTTTAGCTACTTCACTAGCTATTTTCATAATTTGCCCTGCAGGTGTTTCTGATGCCATATTGGCATTTTCATTATTTATATCATTTTTTTCAATATTTATTATTTTTCCCAAAATATCATTCAAATTTGCATACATTCTACTCAAACTCCTAATTTTACTTATTCTAATTTAATTTTATTTGTATATAAACACATAATGTAGTGTTTATATAATAAGAATATCACAATATTTGGTATTTTTCAATAGTTTTTATAAAAAAATTTTTTTATTTTTGTTAATTTTTTTAAAAAAAATCATAATATATTAAAA
>ERZ772909.301-NODE-301-length-32489-cov-5.892798_pt1 | contig 32489 bp, 41 predicted proteins | sample MGYA00511137_ERZ772909 | MGnify/ENA primary metagenome ERZ772909 (study PRJEB29015, sample SAMEA2738095) | human oral metagenome | biome: human oral; feature: human-associated habitat; material: saliva | place: China | collected 2270 ... | reverse complement strand
CTGCCGACGAAGCCAAAATCGTTGAAGAACTCTCTGCCGTACAAGGCAAAGCGGTTGACATCGGCGGTTACTACGCAGCCAATCCTGAAAAAGCCGCGCAAGCGATGCGTCCAAGCGCAACCTTTAATCAGGCACTAAACACCTTATAACCATAAAGGTAAAAATGCCGTCTGAACATTTATCGTTCAGACGGCATTAGTTATTCCTATCTGCCTGATTATGATTAAACGCAACACTCATTGATTATAAATAATATAATCTTTAGTTTTTACCCTAGGAAAAGACAATAATATGAAAGCTATTCCAACTATCCTGATCGGCAGCGCTCTTTTAGCAACCATCCTTCCTGCATCTGCACACGGCATGCATAAGAGTAAACCCCTGACTATGGATGAGCTGCCTCCGATTTGCCAACAATATTTCAAACGCGCCGAAACCTGTTACAAAAAAGCCGGAAACAAGGCAAATTTTGCACGCAACAACACTAAATTCCTATTCCAAGCCCTACCTGCTGCCGACTTGAATCAGCGCAAGCAACTGTGCCAAATCGCCATGGATTCATTTGCAGAAAAAACCCGAGACCTGAATTGCGAATAAAGCCGCATCAGCAATAGTCATGCCGTCTGAAACAATGATTTCAGACGGCATCTTCACATCAAAACGTACCGGCTTATAAAGCCCGTCTCTCAGCCTCGCACCCCTAACCTATTAGCAGCAAGCGTAGGGAGGCTGTAGCCATTATAGTCATTCCTCGATACTCTAGAAATTACCATGCACATTACCATCAAAAAAATCGAACAAAAAAGAATCAGCATGAATGCGCCTGATCTGATTTAACGAGCTTTGATAGTATAACATGATGATTTTTTATGGTAATTGACGAGACTTGAACAAAAAAAACCGCCCTGAATCAGGGCGGTTATGTTTTCTGGCGGAAACGGTGGGATTCGACTAAATTTTATTTTATTGATTTAAATACATTTATTTCTTATAAAAATTTAATTTACCATAAAAGCAGCCATATACAAAAATCTTGGAGGGTCATGTAATATTTTATTAAATCAATATATAAAACCGCCTGATTTTTCAGGCGGTTTTTACATAAAACGCTTGATAATTATGTCTATACATAATATAATACATTCATCTGATAAAGCAAAGCCCCGAAGTGGCAGCTTCGGGGGCTTGTCAGATAGAAAGGAGGCTTGAAGAAATGGCGAAAGTTATTTTATTCCTGTTTCTTTTGTTAGTTTGCTCTCCAGCCTACTAATGAAAAACTGAAATAACAAGGGGTGGCAGAACACCGCGCCCCTTTCGCCAACCTTTCTTCTAGCCATTTTACTACGATGGTTTTAAAAATCAAGGATTACCTATGGTTGATAAAAAACTGGCCGAATATCGCAAACGGGCGGCAGCCAAGCGGACGATAAAAAATGTCTCGTTCAACAACGAAGCCGAGAAAGATTTACTTGAGTTTGCAAATAAAGTTGATTTTTCCCAATGGGTTAAAGAGAAAATCCGCGAAGAGATGCAAAAATAGCCCGACCGCCGCCAAGCCGCAAACTTGGCGGCTTTTTGCGGGCAAACGGCGGGGGCGATGCCGTCTGAAGATTCAGACGGCATTTTCTCAAACAAATTTAAAGTCCCGTTTCATCTGTTTCAACAGCTTCGCCAAATCGTTTTTATGGATGAAGTCGCCGCCTGTCGAATTGATGATGATGGTGCTGTCGCTGCCTCCCTGCTGACCCGCCATTTCACGGATGGTTTGGGCATGTTCTGCCGGTAGAACCATCTCGTTCTCGTGCAGTTGGGTCAGCGGGTTGATGCCTGCTGGAATGTCCCAACCGCCTGCCGCCGACGGTATGCGCGTCGTGGTCGTGGAGGTTGAGGAACCGCCGCCTCCCATCAATCCCATCACTGCCGACATCATTGCTGCCATTGCAGCAACGGCAAGAATCGGGCCAACATACGGAATAGATGCCTGAGAAGCTGCCGCGCCTGAAGCTGCCTGCGTAGCGTTCGCCCCTACAACCGCCGTTGTCTCTGTTGCCTTAGTTGCTGCCGTTTTAGCTGACGCCGCCGTTTCCAACGACTCTTTAGTCCCAAAAATCATCTTGTAAATTGCCGATTCCTGAACCATGCGCTGCATCATGCCCATTAAAGGCTTTGTAACCATCTCTTGAATAAAGGTCTGACCCATACTCTTGAAAAAGTTATTCATCGCCGTTCGGAAATTCTGCGTCCTTGTCAGCATGGCGGTAAACGCCTGTCCCATCTGCTGTTGAGCTTCCTGCCAAACATTCTTGCCGCCGTCTTGCAGCATTTCCATGACGTTGGGCGCGTCTTTGCGGCGTTGGTTTTCGCGTTTGCCCTCGTTCTTCGCCTGCGTCCGTTCATGACCCTGCCCCAATTCGCCCATCTGAGCCTTGAGCTTGTCGATTGCCGTCTGACTGTATGTCGGGTCTTGTCCGGCTAACGCGATACGTTCTTGCAACGCATCATAGGCAATCTGGTAACGTCGGTTTTCAAACTCGATTTCCAAGTCTAGGCGTTCGAGTTGCGAGATACGCCCGGCGGCCAGTGCTTGGTCTGCCGCGTCTTTCTCCATCTCCAGCTTGTGCTTGTCCAGCTTCTCCCATTCAGCCACCTGATTCATCTTCGCTTCGGTTGACTGCTTCGATAACTGGTCTTCAAGCGCCAGGATTTTCGTGCGGATTTCCTTGCCAGTTTTGCCGTTGGACTCCACCGTTGCCAGTTTCGCCCGCCAATATTCCGCCTCACGCGCCAAATCCCATTCTTGGTGTGTGAGCGTTTCGCGCTGCATTTCGCGGTGTGCAAGTTTTTGGGCTTTAATTTCCTCTTCCCAAGCCTGCATCGGGTCTTTAGGCGCGCCCGAACCGCCCGAACGGGATTTGCCTCCTTTGCCACCTTTGCCGCCCCTTCCCCTGCCGCCACCGCCTCCGCCGCCGGGAGGTACGGAACGGCGCGAAGAACCGGCTCCGCCTCCCGCCGATTTGCCGGACGGCCTTTTACTTGCAAAGTATTGCTGCAATCCTCCCTGCTGCTGACGTGCTGCCTCTTCCGCATAGATTTCGTCGAAACTGCGTCCGGCTTTCGGCGTATTTTGCACCGGCCCTTTCCCGACGAGATTAACCTCACCGACCGTCCCGATGCCTATACCCGGCACTTTGTTGGCCAGCTCGATAACGCGGTTGATGCCCTTGATTGTCGAATTGACCAAGTTTTCAATGCTGCCGATGACCGCTTTGGCCGCCGCAGCCGCGCCGTTCTGAATCGCCGCCCATAAATCGCCGAAGGATTCGATAGCCCAAACAACCGCCGTCCTAATAATTGCGCCGAAAGCGTCAAAAACCTTGCCGATTTTCTCCAGCAATCCCGTAAAGCCTTCGCCCGTATCGCTGAAAAATCCACCGAAGGCCGCCGTTTGTCCGTCTGCCGAATCACTGCCCGCACTGGTAATATCGTTATAGACGGCCTCAATCAAGCCGCCCAATCCTTCATAGCCCGTGCGGATTAAGTCGAAAACATCGGACGTAATACTGCCTAACACATCCATGGCTTCGCCGAGGTTGCCCGTCGCGGCCAACAAGCCGACCACCAAGGCCGTAGCGGCGACAAGCGGATTAGCCGCCATCAGCGTCCACAAACCCTTAACCGCACCCGTCAGACCGCCGACGGAAATCGTCAGGCCGCCGAAAGACTGCACCAGCATGGCAATTCCGACCAACACCGCTGCGCCGACCAACTCTTTCAAGTGGTTGGCGACAAAGGCAATCACGGCGGCCACGCGGGACATAATGCCCGTCCCGTTCATCATATCGCCGACCAGGCTTTGCCAGTTATTGCGGAAAATCTGCAAGGCGTTGCCCATCGTCATGGGCATTTTGGCCGCCTGCTCCCCAAACTTCTCCGACGCGCCGGAAATGGCTTTAAAAATCACATCCGCCGTCAATTTACCTTCGCTGCCCAGCTTTTTGATTTCAGCGCGGGATTTGCCCATATATTCCGCAATGGTATCCAGCAAAATCGGTGCGGCTTCGGCAATAGATTTAAATTCATCGCCCTGCAATACGCCGCTGCCCAAAGCCTGCGATAACTGCATCAGCGCGGCAGCCTGTTGTTGCGCGCCAACGCCGCCGATGGTCATCGCATTGTTGGTTGCCTCGGTAAATTTTAAAATTTCCTGCTGCGTGTATCCGTAGTCTTTTAACGCGCGGCTTGTGGAAACGTACAGGCTGGCAGTCGATTCCAGAGAGGCACGGGTATGGTTCGCCGTATCGAGAAGCTGACGCTGTACGGCTAAATACTCGCCTTCAGACGACACCACCTGTCGGACTTGGCTGTTTATAGCCTGCACCGCATCGGCAGTATCGAGCATCGATTTCGCGAAGCCTACGCTTGCCAATCCTGCCAATAAGCCGGTCAGCCCCGATAAGCCTGAGCCGATTTTGCCCACTTCGGCTCTAACCTTATCAGCCGCCTGTTGCGCCTGATTACCCACCGCCTCAAAACCCGATTTCACGTTGACGGAGAAACTGCGCATAGTTTCGTTCATATTGCCGATTGCGGCTTTAAAGCCCTTTGCGGCATTGTCGCCGCTGCCGCGTATTTTTTCCGCCGCCTTATCGACATCGGCGGCGGACGAATCAAAACCCTGCTTCGTATGGTTTTCTACCGTTATTCTGACCTTGGCTTCCAAATCGCTCATTTATAGCCCCAATAATAAAAAAGCCGTCTTTTCAGACGGCATAACGTTTCAATATTTGTTTCAACATTTCCCGATAATTCGCCAATTCCCGTTCGGCAAATTCAAAGGCCTTCAAATCGGCGTCATCACTTGCCTTGCGGCTCTCATTCGCCCAGTAGGCGATTTGTTTTTCACAAAATTCTTTGGTGGTCATCCATACCCCCTGTCAAAATAAAAGGCTTTTTTGCAACCGCGCAGGTAAAAATAATGCCGTCTAAAAGCCCTTCAGACGGCATTGTTGTTGTCCGGATCGGTACGGCATTTTCATTCCCGCCCGATTATTGGTGCGCTTAATAATTTTGTATAACGCCCCCTTCGTGCAAACAAAACGGCAAAAATTTACCACGTCCGCGTGATATATAAAAAATCGGGGGAAATGTTGACACTTCCCCCGATGCAACCGTCAACCCGAAGTTGACGGTTCAGTTATTAAGTTTTATTTAATAACTCAATAATTATTCACGCCTCACTTTTACTTGCCGCCGCAATTCCTTTTGGCAGCACGTATCGGGACGGGTCAGGCGACAGCAGTTGACCGCCTTTCGACGGCCAGCGGTAGCTTGTTGCCCGTGATTTCGGGAACGCCGCGATGTTCACGCCGTTTGACTGATTGCCGCTATATATGAGTAAGTCCCCTTTTTCGGTTTCACCTACTACAAAACCGACATGACCGCCGCCTTGGCGCGTGAATGTAGCCACGCAGCCGTAGGCGGGTTGTTCCAGTGGTGAACCATAGGTTTCATACTCTTTCGCGCGAAACCAGTTTTTAGGCAAATCACGCCCACCTGCCTTGAGGCAATGGGCAACAAACACGCCGCACCACGGCGTCTCGTCGTCCTTCCACCACGCGACCAAGCCCTTCAGCCATGCCTGAATGATGGGATTGTGTTTCGCGCCGGGAATTTCTTTTAAGCCGATGTGTTTTCTGGCTTCGGCAAGCCATGGTAATTCTTTCATTTCAAACCTTTCCTAAAACGCCCCTGATTTCGCCAACGCCGCCAAGTCGTTCGGGGAGAATCTCCATCCGTCGTCTATGCCCATGACTGCCGCGCAAAACTCGGAGCAGAACCATTTGTTTGCGCTTTGGCGGATTTTTAAAACCGTGCCAATTGCACCCATCCAATCGTATTTCTTGCCCTGTGCCGCCCGCCACACTTCCTCAAGGTGCGAAGCGGGCACGGTTTCCAGCGGTATCAAATCCCACTTTTCAGACGGCAGCGGCATCACCTTCATTCTCACGCCGCCGTCGCGTATCGAGGACGAGTAACAGGCGTAACCGCCGCTGGGCAGCGGGTAGGCGATTTCGCAGTGGGAATAAATCCCGCGCGTTATTTTGCGCGTTATCCAATCCCCGAATCTGGCTTTAATCGAGGCAATGCCCCAGCCTTCACGGTTGCCCTTGTACAGGGCGAGGTACAGCGTTTTTTGCGTCATAATCCCTCCTGATAAATTTTCATCCAACCGCCTGAATAGTCGTAATTCCACGGTTCGGATGACTGCTCCAAAAGCCTTTTGTGCCGCTCTGCATTGGCAAAGTCTTTCTGCTCGTCCGTGATGAGCTTCAAGCTCAACTCGTCCAACAATGGGCGGGTCAGGTGGACGAAGCTGCCGTCCATCGTTTTCCACATCAAATCGGGCGGCAGTTGCGGCAGCGTGCGCATGAAGGTGTACTGCTGCCGCGCTTCATCGGTGGAATGAAACCATTTGCCGACCGATTCGACGTATACGCCGCCGCGCAGGTTTTCGTGCCGCTTCTGCTTGATTTCTTCCCACTTTTCCGCCGCCGCCCAATAGCGGGCGGTTTCGCGTACCGTTTCGGGCAGCAGCCATTCGCCGTCGTCCCAAACGTGGTACGGTGTGGGCGGGCGGTGGTCGGGTAATGCTTGGTTCTCTTCCATAAAAACCTCTTAATAAATAAAACCCTGATTCCTCAACACGTCCAAACGCGGCCATTCTTGGTCGGTCGGGTAGTTGAGAGCGGAAATGCGGATATCCAATGTTTCTCTATCCGTAGGGACATCATCTATAAAGCCCACGGCAATATAGTTAGAGTCGCTCATGCCGCCCAAGTAAATCGTTCCGTACTGTTTGAGGCCATCTTTATACATACTTCCAACAACCGAACTGGGTGTTTTAAAGCCGTCAGGAATACCTCCGACCTGTACGATTTTGCAGCCCTTATTTCCGAATGACCCATGACCGTCATAGCCTTGTCCGCCCCGCCTTGTAATGCCAAACCAACCCCATTGACCGCCGCCGAAAGCCCAGAAGACCGTGTCTCCCATTCGCCTAATCTTGATTGTGGATGATGCGGCCAATGAGTTAGTTCTTCTCACCGTCAGCCAGCCCGTATCGCCGCTGATGACTTTCCAACTCCTGCCGTTGCCGGTCTTCAGCCAAAGCACCGCGCCGTCGGTAACGGCGTTGTCTTTGTAGAGCGTTCCCTTCGGCTTTCCATCCATTTCGGGCTTGAGGTCGGGTCTGCCGTCACCCTTCAACACCCCTGCCGCCGCGATTTCGGCGGCAACGAAACCAGAATGGGCCTCCAGCACATTTTTTAAACTCATGTCTTACTCCCTATGGGGAAGCGCGCGGGGCTTCCCCGTGAAACCTTAAGCCTGAGCCGCCCGGTAGGCGTTTTGCAAGCCTTCAAGCGTGATGCCGTTGAAGTCGGCTTGGATGCGGTCTACGGTGTTTTTGATTTCCGTGATTTTCTGCAGCAGCGCGTCTGGGGTGCTGCTGCCGCCCTCTTTCAGGCGCATCAGTTCATCTGCAAGCTCTTTGAACGTGTCCAGCTCTCCGGACGCGCCGCCAATAAGCTCGGTTCTGAGGGCAGCGACGGCGGCTTCGCATGCCGTCTGAATCTCAGTTTTAGCGGTGCTGATTTTGGCATCGGCCGCCAAGCCTGCCGCGTCAACGGCTTCTGTCTTCGCCGTGCCGATGCTGGCGAGCAGCGTGGTTTTTAAGTCTTTATCCTGCTCACCAAGAAATTGGACTATGTTTTTTAATAACGTACTCAACTCACTATTCAAATCACTCACTTATAAAGCTCCCAGTTTGTAACTAAAAATCAAATCCGCTAGAGACGGAATCTTGACCACCCCATCGGGCGGCACAAAAGGCTTGGCGCAAGGCTCAAGCCGCACCGTGATGTCGGGCTTCCGAACCACGGACACTTTCACTTCACGCTCGGTTTTCACAATTCCTCCTTTCACACTTCGCGAGTGATGTCGTGCAACAGGCGGATGCGCCCGCGGCACAGCGTCTTCACGCGCCCCGTGCCGTCCGTCATCTGCAAGTCGTAGGCGGCGTGCTGCCACATCGCACCGTCCGTCTTGTCGTGAGACACCGTGATTTGCACACGGTTTCCGTTAACCGCAATGCCGTCTGAAAGGCTTAGGTGTATGCGCTTGCTACCGCCCATTTCCGGCGCAATGTCCATATCGAACGAGCAGCCTGTGAAGTCAACAGGTTCGCCCTCCGACTCAAAAACCAAAGTTTCTAATTCGTCGTCGCCGCGATACCACTCGAAATTAATTTTTTCCATCGTCCTTTACCCCCGTTACCTTTTCAGCCAAGCCGCCCAAGTAACCGCGCAGAACCTTAGGTGCGAGCGCGCGCACCGTATCGAGCGCATGACCCGTCATAATGCCCACGAACACCCCGGCAGCCGCGCACGTCCACACTTGATTCAGCGGCACGAAACGTTCGGCCACAGCCGCCGCCGCGATTGCGGAAATAAAAGCCTCCAGAACAGCCTGCATCGGGCGGTCGTGTTCCTGAAGGCTTGCCCACACGCCGCCCAATACACCGCCTGCCGCCGCGAAGAGCAGCCCGAACTGCATGAACCCCATTCAAGCCACCTCATCTTTCCCTTTCGTGAACAAAAACTTCAGCGTATTGTTCCCCGCCAAAGCACATAGAAACGCCAACAGCGGCGGGATAACCATCCCCGTATGTGCCGGCGGGTATGCACCCCAAAACGCGACAGACACAAGAAACCAGATGAACCCCGCCAAAGTCAGCAGGTACGCGCTGGCAACATTCGCCCGAAAGCCGCGAAACATCAGCAATGCCGTCTGAAGCAGCCCCACCGCGCCGAAGACGGCGACCAGCCATATTTCAGGCAGGTTGTGAAATTTGTAATAAATTCGCCATGAATAAATATCGTCAGGCGATAGCGCGAAGACCGCCGCGTAACCCAACAACCCCAAGCCGCTGACCATCTCCAAAGCCCGAGTTCCCGTGCCGAACAACCACGCCTGAAAACGGGAGGGCAGCGACCGCCAATCGAATAAAAAAGCCAACCTGTTCATAAACACACCCAAAAACAAACCGCCGCAAAGCCAAAGCCCTGCGGCGGTCATGCCGTCTGAAAACTTATTCTGCGTAGACCGGTTCGGCATTTGCCGTAACATAGCCCGATTCCGTCCCTACCGCGCGGCGGTACAGCCAATCGCGGTCAACCGTTTCCATATCCGCGCCGTCAAAAGTCAGCGTGTGGGAACACAGGTAGCGTTTGCCGTCCTTGTAGGCTTTTTCCGACACATAGCCATTCAGCGTCGCCGAAACCGATTTGAACTTGTAATCGATGCTTGCATATTCGATTACATGGTAGGCGGCAACCGCGCCCGTGCCTTCGTCTTCAAACTCAAAGCGCAATGCTTTTACTTTTTTCGATTCGTCCATTTGTTACCTCCATAAAAAAGCCCGCTTTCGCGGGTATGAAAAAGCCGCCCTTTCGAGCGGCAGGATTTACAGTATTACCAGACTTCATTCTTGCGAAATTCGGGAATCAACACGCGGATGTTTCTAAGTTCGACCCATTGCCAGTCTTGAGTAGCCGTAAACAGGATATTCGATTCAGAAGCCAATCCCGAAGGCTCCAACCTGAACTCCTTAAAATTCCCATTGTGGTTGTTGCGGTCAAATGGTTTCGCATCTTGACAGAACCAGTTCGTCACCCAATGCACGCCGCTTGCCCAGTCATCATTGGTATCGACTTTATATTCAAACGACACGCCATAGATATTAGGCGGTAGCGAAAGATACGCCCCCTTTCCCCTACCGCGATAAGACACTCTGCTCCAACCCACAGGTTGGTAAGGGAATTGCGTAACAGCCAATGAACCTGCCTGAAGCCTTACCTCATCCTTAAACACCCGCCAAACCATATTGCCCGAAAGGGCTTTGTATTCCCAATCGAAGGGCGAGAGGTAGGAAGCCAACACCACGGGGACATCGGCCGTTTCATAATCCGCCAATTCCAGCCTCAACACAACGGGTTTTCCGGCAGCGACGGCATACCAGGCGTAATCCACGCGGGTTCTGTAACTCAGTCGGGCATCATAGCCATCTTCCCCATGGTCTCTATTGGATTGGAATTGCCGAACCCCCACGTCGTAAACCTCTTTAGTTTCATAAGATTTCAACTTTTCGCCGTTCAGCAGCAAAGCGGCTTTCACTTCGCGCCGTCCGATGTTGTAGTTGTTTTTGCTATACAGTTGATAAGTCGTATCGGACACCACGGAAAAATCAGGCTTAATCATCCTAGGCAACTCATCTGCAGGCAGTTCAAGCTCCCAAACCCTGTCGGACAGTTTTCGCATCCGATGTACCTTCATCACATCGCCCTCGATGCGCGAAGCCTTAATCAAGCCGTTGAAATAGCCCGAATCGGCTTCAATCCGCCCGCGTATCACGGCATCGTTTGCGGTCAATACCCCGTTTTCAGTTACGGAGAATTTGCCGTTGCCGATATTGAGGTTGCCGCCTGTGATGCTTCCAAGATTGGAAGATACCGCGCTCAGACTGGTAACGTTCATCTTATCGGCGGTAACGGAGTTTGCCCCGATTTCCCGCGCCGTAACGCTTCCCGCTTTCAGGCGGTTTGCATCCAGCGTGTTTGCCGTGATTTTGTCGCCGTGAATATCCCCGGCATTCAGGTTATCGATAATCGCCTTCCCGTTTACCACCAATTCGCCGTTGACACCAACACGGTCTTCCTCAGTATCCACCACGAACGGGAAAACGTCGTCTTTGCCCGTCGCACCAACACCGAAACGGTCGGTATTCACAATGAATTTGCTTTCAGGCGTGCCGTTTTTCGGCGTGGTTGCCAAGCCGTATCCCGCGACCTTGCCGTTAACGTCAACCTTGACAGTGTATTGCGCCTCCAAGCCGTTGATGCTTTCCGCGTGGGCTTGTACCGTCGCCTTATTACCGTCAGCGGTTGATTGCGCTGTCGTGATACGTTCGCCAAGTGATTTGATGTCGCCTGTTGCTTGAGCCAGTGTGTTTTGAACCACCTGAACCGTGCCACGAACTTCCTGCAAACCATCGTTGTCCTCAGGCGCAGGTGTCCAGTCGGTCGCTACCGTTCCGCGTTCCAGTTTCACATTTGAAACCTTGATGGAATCAGACGTTTGATACCTCGCCTGAACGATGATGCTGCGTAGAGCTTTGACCTCTTTGGCAACCGTGTGTCTGGCAACAAGACGTTGTTTCAGCGTTTTGGTCGTACCGCTGATAGCTTCGTCGTACCAAGCGGCAAAATACCCGATAGAGTTGTCGGCATAGGTTACGGAAAATTCCGCACCGATTCGCGGGTATGGTTTGCCGTATATTGACGTTGCGTTTGTCAGCTCGATGTCGCACGAGATAATCAGGCTATCGCCTTGCTTCAGTTCCAAAGCAGACGAAACGTCGATAGTAACGTTTTTGGTCTGATTGTTCCCGCTGACTCTCAACACTTTGGCTTCGTTACCGGTGGAAAGAGCGTAGTTTCTCCCCCCTACTTCAAACGCATCAAGCCTGGAAGAAAGAGTCTGTACTTCTCTTTTACTGTCCTCCTTCGCATTTTTGATGCGTTCATTAACGCTGCCCGCGCCATTGCCGTCAATCAGGTTGATTTTATCGCGCAAAGCCTGATTCAGATTGCTTTCCGACAGGTCGTTTGTCGATACATCGTAAACAGTAAACGATACGCTGCTGCTGACTCTCAAGTTATCTTTGCCGAAGCTGTCATAACCCGCCGCGCGCAAATGGTAAGTCTTACCTTTCTCCAGCGGTTTGCCGTTGCATTTGGCGATGGTTACAAACGTTTCCGCGCCGTCATAGACTTTGTTTGCGTCCGTGGTTGGTACGGCTGCGTTTTCAGAAACCCAAACGATGATGCCGGCGAAATCTTCTTCGGCAGGTTTTTGGCAGGTAAAAAACGCCTGTTTCAAACCGCTGTCGATGGCGATGCCCTGCAACGCTTGAATTTGCGGATTTTGCGCCGCGATTTGCGCCCAGTTGCCTGTTTTGCCGGTAACGGCACGTCCGCGAACCTTGAAAACAATATCTCGTACCTGACCGCCGTCGGCTCTCATATCCGCCTGAGTGTAGGTGTAGCTGTTGTCAACGATACCGCTGACTGAACGCAAACGGCGTTGGCTGTTGCCTGCGTAGATTTCCACGTCGTAGGTGTCCGCGCCGTCCAATTTATCCCAAGCAATAACGGCTTCTTTGCCGTATGCCCACGATGATGTCAGGCGTAGGTTTTGAATCTGTCCAAGCGGCGCACCTTTAATGGTGTAGGAATACGCCGGCACTTCTGCCAAATCTTGAATACCGCCGCTGAAAACATTGTATGAAACCAGTTTGACCCAAACCGTCCGACCCATCCAGTTGCGCGGAACGGCGTATTTGAACAATGCTTCATCAATACGCGCAAACTGGCTGCCCGCCGCGTGTGCATTGATGGCAGAGCCATACGCGCCGCGCGTCAGGTTACCCAATGTGTAGCGTCCTACGCCTTTCAGTTCGGCGTTGGCGTATGCCAGAAATTCGCCGTCAACGTAGCACAGCGTCAGCAAATCTCGACTATCCTGCTCAGTGCCGCCCGTCAGTTGCCCTGCTGAAATTTCCACTCCCAATGTATTTGTCCGGTCAAAAACCGCGCCATTAGGCAAAGCGGCGGTCAGCGATCCGAAACGTGCCTTATGGTTGACCGCGCCGACACGGGTGTAGCTGTCGCCGTCTGTCGATACCCACACCTCAGCACCGCCCCACATATCGCCTCCGGCGGTTGCCAGCCAGATTTGTGGTTCGCCGCCCGTCAGTTGCAACGGTGCTTCGAAAATCACAGGTACATGGGCGTTGCCCGGCGAAACATTGTAGTCAGCCGAATAACCCAAAGACGGCTGCGTCGGATATTCCGACACGGTATAAACACCGACTGGGTAGTCCTCAGCCTTGATGGATAAAACCCCTTCTTCGTCTTCTTCAATCTCCGTGATTCGGACGGGCGTTTTATTCAAGCCAAGCCCTGCATCTGTCAGGGTTACGATGTCCATCGGCTCAAGCAGGCAGTATTTCCAGCCCAGCTTAAACTCATATTCGTTGCGGACATACAGGGCGCGTTGCAGCAGTTGTTGTGCCACTTTTTGCGCCACCTTCGCATCACAAATGCCGTGCATCTTGATCGCGTCTTTCGGGCGCAATCCGTACTGCTCGATATTCGCTTGGTCTTTCACTTCCGCGATGGCAACGTTGTAATCGTTGTTCCTGTCAAGGTACTCGACCTGAATCTGATTGAACGCATCGGCATTGGTTTTGCGCTCGACTTTTACAGGGTCTTGCGCGCCTGAAACGATAAAATCGTCATCGGTCAGGTCGTATATGGCTTTGTTGTCGGCAACATACACCGCACCATTCCCCGAATAGCTGCCGTCCCCGTAGGGGATGATTTTCAGACGGCCTTGCGAAAATACCGCCGCGCTGTTGGTCTGCTCCAGCAGTTCGGAAATATTCCGTTGCGCCTCTCCCTGTTCCGTGTAGGCAGGGCTTAGGAAAATACCGACGGCGCGGCAATAATTGCTGTATCGGTCGGTATCGCCGATGTTTTGGGACGGGAAACCGCAGCCGTAGCGTTGGTTTGTCAGCAAATCCAATACGATTTCGCGTGGGTTTGCATCGGGGATATTGCCGGAATAGCCCAGCTTCCCGATAACCTCAAAATTATGCTGATAAATCTGCGCCGATTTCGTCAGTTCGTAGTTAGGGCTGCACAAATAAGCCGTGCCTGAATAATTCAACGCCTGGTCTTGGTGCTTTGCCTGTTGCAGGTGCGTCCACAACGGCTGCTCATCGCCGCCGCGCATAAGTGTCAGGCGTAGTTGTGCCAGCGAATCGAATTTCTCCTTGTCGCGCCAAATCCGCCCCACTCCCTGAATTTCGCCCTCGCACAAGGCAAGCATAACGGCGGCTTCGTAGGTGTACTTAATGTCTTCTTGTGTTACACCGCCGCCGCCTTTGCCGCCCTGACGCGTCGTGGTCTTATGCTCGATGGTAACAAAATCGCCGTACCAAATCAGATTACCGGCAACGCGCGTCCTGCCGTAGATGACGGGCAGGGTCAGCCCTTGTGATGACTGCTGTACCTGTAACGACAGAATCCGCTCTTCTGCCGATGTGATGGTTGACGATTTACCGCCCATAACTGACCTCGAAAATCAAAATGTAAAAAACCGAACCTCGCGCCCGATAAGTTCGGCTTGGTTGATGTCGTCCAGCACTACACCGCGCCCGATGTAGCTGTGAATAATCTTGCCGCCGCCCACTAATATGCCACCGTGCGAAAACGACCGCCCGAAACGCCATAATGCAATATCGCCCGGCTTAGGCGATTCCGTCTCACGGCAAAATTGCGTGATAAACCCTAAATAACGCTCGGAATCGCGGTGTAAATGCCAATCTTGAGGGTAAGGGCGTGGGTCGAACCCTTCGGGAACCAGTCCGACCGCTCCATATACGGCGACCAGAATCATGGCGCAATCCACGCCAGCGCCTTTTACCATCGCGTGATGATGGTACGGCGTGCCAAGCCATGACCGCGCCTCTTCAACGATTCGCGCTCTCAAATCCATTTCAGACGCCATATCACACCACCGTATCTGCCGAAGGGATGAACGGGAAGCCGCGAAAATGCACGATATTGTCAAACTTATCCTTGCAGGTATCGCGCCGCTTGTTGCATCCCGGATAAACCTTGAACACATCACCTGCTTGCGGCGGGAATGGCAGGCGCAGGGCAAATTCAAACGTATTGCCGCTATGCACCTTGACCGTCCTGCTCAAGCCTGCATTTCGCCCGCTCGTAAACTTAATCACACCCTGTGAGAACCACCCGTCAGGCTGCGTCAGATTGTGTTTCAGCACAGTTCCCGTTTGGCTGTTTTCGGTTACACGCCCGTTTACCGTGAATTTCTCACGGTTGACCTTGCAGCCGTCGTCATAGAGCGTCCTCATGCAGCCTGCCTGATAGATGTTGCGCGGGCTGGAGACGTTCAAAAGCTCGATGTCGGATTTCACATCGACTTTTACAGACGACCTGCTGCCCGATACGTCCGACACGCGCCCTGAAAAGATATTCACCGCACCGACAGGGCGAAGTTCGGCATCAAAAAACACGCGGTCTATCTTGACCCGTGCGCCGTCCAATACGCCGCCTAGAGCAGCTTCAGCCCATTGCAAGCCCTCCAGCCTGTAATCGGGCGCGGCTGAAATCTGCAAGGTGTTGGAATCCACATCCAATCCAACGGCGATACGGGTTGCACCGCGCTTGATAATCAGCTCGTGCGCCCCGTAGGTCTGACCGTCCCAAACGACGGGCATATCCGCGCCGGTATGTCGTAGCACCTGACCGCCTGAAAGCGTGATGGTGTATAAATCCGCCATCTGAAACTCATCGCTGCCGTGCAGCAAATCAATCAGTTCTTTTGTCGCTGTCTTCATAACTTGACGCTCGTAAATTCAATCTTTTTAGCCGCCCACAGGCTGCCTAAAACGTTTTCAAAGTCGATCGTGTCGGATGTGAACCTGACGCGGAAATAAAAGCCGCCCGTCCATGTAATCGGACGACCCGGCGTTTGCGGCGTGTTGAAAACCAAAACGCCCTTGTCGGTAACGGTGTAATCGCGCCCATAGGTCAACGACACGCCGCCGACCTTGACGGCGGGTCGTTCCTTGACCGCCAACACAGGCTCAATAAATCCGCCCATTGAACGGACAAGCTGATAGCGCGTAACACCCTGCACCGTGTTTCCGATAGCTTGGTCGGTTACGGCGTTGTCGGTAGGGTCTTCGTAAAGGAAGCTTTCAAAACTGCCTTTACGCGCGTTGAAGAATCCCGCCAACTGCTCCAACTCGTTCACGGATGCTTTCGTCCGCAATACCTCGAACGACAGCGAAAACCGCCATTGCGGGTAGGTGTAATAGGCGGTTCGGAACTCACGACCGCTTGCTGATTTTTGCGTCCCGGTACTCCACACCGCCGTCTTCTTTCGCCCCCACTTCAAGCCGGGGAACGTGGGGAAAATCGCATTACCCATTAGATGATTCCTTTCGCTTTCAGCAGGGCATTAAATTCATCTTCAGACAGTTCGTTACCGCCAAGCATACCGATGGCTTCGGCTTCGTCCGCTTCGCTTTGTGCGACGCTCGACGACGGCTTGATGCCCATATACGACGCTACCAAGATATGCACGGGCGGATGTTCGCGCCAATACTCGTTCAGGTGTCTGATGCGCGGCAAATCCAAGTTGTCGGCGACGTAGTCCCACGTCCAGCCGGTAGAGGCGCAAACGTGGGCAATCATCGCGCCGAAACTTAATCCGCCGCCTGAGCTTCCCCCGCTTGTGCGGCTTCCTGCTCCTTGCGTTTCAGCCCTGAAACGTCCATCATGGCGGTAAATACTTCGTTCATGTTGCCGATGTCGATTAAATCAGCCACTTCTTCGCGCGTCATATCAGGGTAATTGCGGCGCAGGGCGGCATAGGCGCAATCGATAACGGTGGAGATTTGTTTGACGTCTTGGATGTCACCGTTAAATGCGACGATACGCTCTTGCAACTGTTCCAACGCGCCCAACGCAATCGGCGGAATCACATAATCCACGCCGTTCAGTTCGACGGTTACACCTTTAATTCGTACGGTCATATAAACACTCCTGTTTTTAAAAAATAAAACGCCGAGGACAAAAATCCACGGCGATACACAAAACTTGACTTATTTTATAGGTTAACCTATAATTATTACTGTTGAGTAGTTCAACAAACGGGAAAACCCCTACCGAAGCAGGGGTTAAACGGGAGAAAGAAGATGAAGCGCACTCTTCAAATTCTCATCTTGGTTGCAGTTTTCATGTTGGCAAGTGCTAATGCCTACTAAAAACTGACCAACTGGGGGCGGTAGCCGCCGCCTCCAGTCCCAAATATAGCAAAGGACACGCAAAATGGCAATGACGAAAGCGGAAATACAAAAACGCAGCGACGAGAAGCGCGGGGTGAAAGTCAAAGGCATCAAAATGAAGCTCGAAGACATCGCCCTGTTGGAAAGCCTCTCCGCCCAAAGCGGTAAAACGCAGGCGGAAATTATCGCCGCTGCCCTAAAAATGTGGGCGGAAAAGCACAATTAACCACCAAATGCCGTCTGAGGGTTTCAGACGACATACAGATACTACTCCTGAATCCACAGCGTACCAACTTTAAAGCCTGCCTCGTCGGTTGAGGCGGTAAAGTCGATTTCTGGGACGGAGAAGTCGTCGTTTTTCGTTGAGAACAAGCCCAATTTACCGCTGGTTACGCTTTCCAGTTCCAACAGAGCTTTTTTACCCTTGAACTGAGTCAGGTATTTCAGCTTAAACGTCGGCGTGTTACCCATCGCCATGTTTGACAAATCAAGCTTCTTGGCTGACGGCATGGTTTGGGTGTAGGTAAAGCTCGGATAAACGGTTTTACCCTTATCCGCCTCGTTAAAGGTGTACAAGCCTGTTGCAGATACCATGTATTGACCGGCTGTCGGATTGCTGGCGACCTTGATGTAAGCCGTACCATCGCTACCCATAACGCCCGCATCTTCGACAAAGCGACCGCCATTGGGCGCAGTTGCCTGAACGGTATAAGCACCGCTCGCGGGAATCGCTTTACCAGTTACATCCGCCCACAGGGCTTTCATTGTGCCGGTTGCATATTCCGCGCCGAAGAACAGGGTATTCAGAGCGAGACCGTTAATCAGTGCGCCTTTGAATTTACCCGAAACCTTAACCTTGCCCTGTGCAACAGCCAGCGCAAAGCGGTTTTGACCGTAAAACTCCTTCAATTCCGCCGATAAATCGACAGACATCTCCTGCAAGCCCATGATTCGCACGGGCGTTGCGTTCTGTACACGGTTGCCGTAAGCATCCGTAATCATTTCGGCGAACACTTCGCCGCTACCAAACGTCAACTGCATGACATTCCTTTCAAAAAAAGCCGCATTACGCGGCGCAAATCACAATCGGAATAATACAAACCGCCTGTTCGCCAAGCGTTCCCTCGTCGGTTTCCACCGTACCCTCTACGCGGCAATACTCGATATCCACACCGTCTGCCGTTAAATCCGTCTTACCCGTGATAGGGTGTACGGCGTTCACGGCATTGCATACCGCGTCAATCAACGGATTCATGATGGGCGCGGGCGGTTCGCCTGCCGTCTGAACGTACAGGTAAACATCGACGCGCAAAATCCACTTGGTTTCCTGCCCCGTCAATGTTACCGCCTGCATATCGCCCTGCGCCATAAATAACGCAGGCTGGTCGTAACGTTTCACGTCGTTCCAGTGCAGCAGTTTTCGGCTCTTGGTAACAAAGCCATCCAATGCTTCCAGTTTCGACCAAAGCGCGGAATAAACCGCCTCACTATTCATTTCAGTACCTTTCTAATCGATTTCTGCAGATCATCCGCGAATTTCGGCGTCAAATCGCGCAATGCCGAACGGAGGAACGACCGCTCCGGCAACTTCACATCACGGGTATGGGCGCGGACGTGTACATATCGCGGCGATTTCAGCGGCTTTCCGAACGCCTGTTTGACCTGACGCAGCGAAGCCTTCACATTGACATTACCCGTAAAACCATACTCGTGCGCGATGCCGTAACGGACGTTCGTGTTGACTTCGCCCGAAACAACATTGCCTGAAACGTTCACGCGCTGATGTATGGAGCGTCTCAGGTTGCCTGTCCTTACCCTCAACACCTGACCCGATAACCTGTTCTGCTTGACTTCGCGTTGCAGGCGCAATGCCGACCTACCCACTGATTTGACGACCGCATCTTGAACATCGGCGGCATATGCTTTAAAAACCGCTGCCAGAATATCGCCGCCGATAAATTCAACCTTGACCATCAAACCCCCTTGCGCCGGTATTCCCTAAGCATTGAGAACGCAGACGGCGGCATACCGCCCGTTTCGGGTAATGCCGAAAACGATACGCTCTCGCCCGCCAAGGTCTTACTTTGCGCGCCCCTGCTCTCGATTTCGTTCACACGCTGCATCGCGATAATCATCACAGCTTCGCGTATGTCTGCAGGCATGTACTCATAACCGGCGCGGTACGATACCTCGACATTCCTCAGCCCCCGTGTGAAACCTTCGGGGCGCATCAGCAGCCAATTGGCGAAATCCCAGCCGCCGACATCCGCGCCGTTGATTTTGACGGACGACACCGACAGAACGGGATAATTGTCCAATACGATGCGGTCTTTGCCGTTGCCGTCGTACCGCTCGACATAATTGGCAGCCCAGAGGCTGCGCCCGATATAGGCTTCCACTGCCGCCGACACGCCGTCAATGACACTAAGAAAGAAATCGTCCCTGCGATCATGTTCAACACCGATACGCTGCTTGAACTCCTCAAGCGATACCAGGGCAGCCATCGTTATTCAGCCTTTTCAGCTTCGACAGGTTCAGCTTCGACAGGTTCAGCAGGCTCCGCCGCTTCGACAGGTTCAGCCTGTTCGGCTTGTTCTGCCGGCTGTTCGGTTTTAGGTTTGCGGCCGCGCTTACCTTTTTCAGGCTCTTCAGCTTCAGCAGGCTCTTCAACCACGTTACCAAAGCCAAACTGATACAGGCATTGCGCCGCTTCGGCAGGCACTTCTACGATACCGGCTTCATTTACCGCGTAGCTTTGGCTGCCAAAGGAAACGTCGGTAAACCCTTCGGGTGCTTTTAATTTAACTGTCATCTCAAAATCTCCAAAAGAAAAAGCCGTCTGAAAATCAGACGGCATATCGGCTTAACCCACGTTGGTAATCATACCGAAGGCAGGCATGAACATACCTTGCAACACTTCGTCAGCATAGACACCATATTCGTACATACGGGTACGCAGCGGCCATTCGATTTGGTAATACTCTTGGCGCGTACGCACTTGCAGCAGATTGCCGATGCCTTGAACGTAGGCAGGCAGGCGTGTTGAGTAGAACAGGTAAGTACCGGCAGGCAGGTTCGGGTGTACCACGATATTCAGGTCGTCGCCTGTAATCTTGTTCATATACGAACCAACAACGACACCGGCGCGAATGTTCGCCGTATTGTTCACGTCAACGTTCAACTTAATCATCGGCGCGCCGTTGCTACCGATAATCAACTTGGTCAGTGCCGCCAAATCACGCGCGTTGACGTAGATGGTATCGGGCGACAGGCGGTATCGGGTAAAGAAATGCGCGAACGCTTCTTCAAACTCATACACGCCGCCCGCGTTGTCGGAAGTCAAACCGTTACCTTTATTGTCCGACCAGAACGCACCGGAATCAGGCAGGGCGATTTGGGTCAACAGACCGTCAAATTCCAAAACGGAAGTGGAATTGTCTTCAGACGGCAAAGAAGCGGCGGTTTGAGTACCCTCAGCATCAGCCAAGATTTCAACTTTTGCAGAAGTGGTAATCGCGCCCAGTTTTTCAGAGCCGGCCGCGCCCCAGTACCAAGCATAGGCAACCGCGCCGCGAACAGCCGGAACCATAGCAGTAACTTTTTTGCCTGCCGCAATACCGGAAACGGAAGCCGCCGCAGATTTTTGAGCAGAACCGCCGCCGAATGTGTCAGTCGTGCCGTCCGCGTTTTGGCGTGTGATTTTGGTCGGTACTTGGGCAGTTTTGATATTCAGGCTTTGGCCGATTGCGCCGTTGTTTGCGCCTGCTACGTCCCAATATGCCTGCAAGCCTAAAGCCACGCAGATTATAGACAAGGTGCTACCGCTGATTTTACCCGTCGCATCAGTCAAAACGACGGCGGTCGGAGTAGGAGTAACGCCTGCTTTCAAGCTGGTATTGCCGCCCAACAAAATCATTTCTTCGGCAACCATAGTCGCCTGCAGGGTTTGGGCAACTGCCAACGCTTTCACGTCCTCGAAACCACGCGCGGCATAGTCTGCCTCAAAGGTCACTTGGTTTTCCAAGCCGATGGCGCGGAATTGCGCGTTACGTTCGACGATTTCATGATTGATAACACCGCCGCGCTTGCCTTCGCTGATACCAGCGCGTTGATTGCCGACGTTGATATTCGTGATGGCTTTCCAGTTTGAACCGATGGTGCGGCCGCCGCCTACGCGTGGGATACGGTTACGTAACGGGGTCAATACCGGGTAGAGTTTTTGAGACGGCGCAGACAGGTCATAGGTTTGCAAACCGGTGGTAAAACTGGTCGGCTGAGTAAAACCTTTATTCAGCGGCTCGCCGCCTGCTTGTGCTGACTTCATCAGCTCAATTGTTTCTTTTGTGATTTGATTCACATTCTTCATTTATCGCTCCTGATAATAAAAAAACCGCCTGTAAGCGGTGTTACAGACGGCCTGTTTGTGCTGCCTTGACGAGTGTTGCCACGTCATCAAGCGAACCGTCATTCTTTACAATCGGCTGAAAACCGTTCAGCGGGTCTTCGCCGTTGTCTTCTGCCTTGCCTATGGCTTTAGTGCTGCCTTTAGGCGGTGCCGCCTGTTTCTTCAGGCTTTCGATTTCCGCCTGTGCTTTAGCAAGTGCGTCATTCGACTTTTTCAGCGCGTCTTGTGCTTTTGCCAGTTCGTCCACTGATTCGGCTTTAGCAAGGTCGTCTGATTTATCGGCTTTGGCTGCCAAGCCATCAACCAGCTTGTCGGCTTCGCTTACTGTCAACGCTTTCAGCGATTCGGCGAGGCTGGCTGCTGATTCTTTGATTTGCGCGATAACAGCATCATCGATGTTGCCGTAAACAGCGTCCTCAACCAGCCATTTCAGCGACATCAATACATCAGCCAGTGATTTGACTTGGTACATTGATTTAGCGACCGGCTCGTCTTTCAGCTTCTCAGCTTTAGCCAAAGCTGCTTTCAAGATGGCGATTTCAGATTCAGACAAATTCACGCTTACCGATTTTTCGGCTTCGTCCTTTACGTCCGCCTTGTCATCTGCCTTTTCAGCATCATCAACGGGCGTTTCGTCGGCTTTATCGGCTGGCTTGTCGTCCTTATCCGCCTCTTCCTCGTCTTTCGGCTTATCCGCTTTAAAGCAGGTAAACACCGCGTCAGGATTCGCAGGGCGGTCAACAAGGCTGATTTCTGTCAGCTTCAAGCCTGTGATTTGCGACTTATTCAATTCATCGCGGGAGGTAATGCTGCCGCCGATTGAAAAGCCTTTGTAAACACCTGTCTTGACCTTCGTAACCGCAACAGGGTCAACGATGTGCGCGCCAAAAAATGTGCGCCCGTCGTCTTCTACGTTGATTTCAATAGCCGTTCCCGCCGCGCTTGAACCGTGCATTTCACGCACCGCGCCAAACTTCATGTAATCGGGTATGGCCGCCTTCATTGCTTCTGCCGCGATGATTTCGCCGTCCGAATCGACTGCCTCGCTTGAGGCGTAGCCCCAAACTTTGACTGTGCCGTCGTCCTGCGCTTCCATCTTGGCGATTTCTGCATATAACTTTGCCATTCTGTACTCCAAAAAAAAGCCGCCCCCGTAAAGAGAGCGGTACTACCAACATCAACTAAATTTAAGACATATCCTCTGCCAAAACAGGGACGACCGTACACCTGCAATTGGGATGGCCTGGAATCGTTAAAGCACCATGTGAGAAATGCTCATGCAGCCCAATCACGCCCATCTTACCGTTCGTATTGCAGACGTCAGACACTTTGTCATCTTCGGCGGTTATCCACTGCTTACCGGCAACAAGTCCGGTTTCTTCCCAGCCAATCAGGTTGCCCATGCCATCCGCCATCGCCGTCTCAGTTCTGGCAATGGTTCGGGCGCGTGCGTTGCTGAAAGCGTGTGATTTCTTCAGACGGCCTGCCAATTCTTGCACACTGTCGCCGTTCTTCATGGCTTCGACTACCTGGGCGCGTATCATTTCGCGCGTTCCCTCTGTGATTTGCCACTCGGCGGCAGGATTTTGGATAAGCTCGCCGCCCACCCACTTCATGCCGACCATTTCGGCGGCGCGTTCATGCGCCCATTTGACGGCGCGGCTGCGAATGTTCGTAACCATACCGACGGCAGGGTCAGGCATAACCCGCAACAAGGCGGCAACCGCCCCATCTTCTGCAACACGCCTGATTATCGGCTCGACCACATCGGACAATCCCGACCACTCGCCAAAATCTAAACCGTCGGTAACGATTTTCGCTACCCGATTCAGTTCAGCGGTCAGGTCTTCGGCCTGCCAATCAACAGCAGCACCACTAATCAGCGCGGCTATCTGTTCAGCCAATCCGTCCACGCGTGTCAGCAAATAAGCCTCAATAAGCGCGGCAGATTCGTCTTCGCTCATCGGGCTTTCCGACTTTCCCAGCTTTTCAGCCTCCTGTTCCGGCTGTTCTTCGGGCTGTTGGCCGTCTTGCTTATTCGGATCGTGATTATCTTGCTCCGGCAATGGCTCCTTGCCCAATTCAGCGCGGATTTCGTCAGCGGTCAGAATGCCGGCGTTTTTGTAGATGGCGTAGATTTCAGCCTGTTCTTTCGGGTTGAGTGATTCCTCTTCCTTCCAAACAAACTCATACGCCGCCATATCCATGTATCGGGCAAGCACGTCATCAATCAGGGCTTTTACCCAGTTTTTCAGGCTGCTCATGCCGTCTGAAAGCGACTGCTCACGGCTCGTCTCTGCTACGCTACGGTTTACCTGTGCCACAAACGGCGTAGGCTCGACACTAAACGCAAAGCAGACGACACGCGCCAGCCATTCGTCGTAAACGTCTTTCAACGGCGGCTGCTTGGTCTCGTGGAAGTTTCGGGACAACTCGCCCGGCACGAAACGCATTTTGCGCCGCTCCGCCGTTTCGCCTGACAGCAGCAAATCCCAGTATTCTTGAAACCGCCTGATATCGTCCGCCGACCACGTTTCTGGCACGCCGACCAGCGCATCAGGCACACTGCCTGCTGTGTAGTATTCCAGCGCGTGAAGCTGCCGTTTCAGGGCAATATTCACGGTCATGATAATTTGCTCGACCGGCGAATAACCGTAAACCTTGTAGCTTCGATTGTTGCGTGAGCGGTAAATCAACTCATCAGCCGTGTAATCGACTGCCGCCATGCCGTGCAGGATTTGCTGATACGCCGTTTCAGGCGGCAAAGGCATACGCCCTGTATTGTCCAGTACACGCTTAATCGTCGCCCCGTCCATCACTTCAAGGGCGTACAAGTCGCCGCCCAGTGTCTTACGCGGGTAGATACACGGCGCGTCAATAACGAACAGGTCTTCCAGCAAGATGCGCAGCCAGTCCGACCATGTGTGCTCTTTGTCAGGCGACTGGAAGAACGCAATGGCTTCATCGACCTTGCGGTCTTTACGCTGCGATTCGTTGTCTTTGGTTGACTCAACGTCTCGTTTCTGAATCGTCCACTTCAAGCCTTCCATTTGGTCTTTGCGCTTCTCAATCACCAAACGCAATACATCGTAGTTATCGGCAAGGGCGCGTAATTGCGCAAAGCCTACCGCTTCACGTTCGCGCGGCTTGGAATGCCCGACGTTGTAGAACGGCTCGTAATCAAACCGCCGCCCCTCTGCCTGCTGTGCGACAGGAGCTAAAGGCTCGCCCGCATCAAACCATCCGTCCACATTGCCGGTAAAGGCGTAACGGACACCGGCGGCAACACGGGCAATAAAACCTTGTGATAAAGGTGTCTTTTTACTCATTTCATAGCCTCAACCTGCGATTGCAGGAAATCAATCATGCCCGTTCGGGTATCCAGTAGCTCGCCAAACGCACGGCTCAAACAGTCGATTTGGTCGTCATGCTGCCCGTTTGGGAACATCCGCATTTCCGCAATCAGCGCGTCCGTGTCCCATGTACCGTCATCCAACACCATCACATTGCCGATGTTGACCTGTGCCGCGAACGGTTCGGCGCGTGTAACCTTATCGCCCGATTCAGGACTGGCAGATACAGAAAAACCCGCCAACTGACGGGTTAGATACAGGGTTTGCGATTTACCGGCCTGCCCGGGGTCTTGCGGGATGGATATTTTCGTTTTCACGCCGTCTTTTTGCGCCGTGTTGCGTAATATCCTATCCCGCTCATCCGCACCGTACTGACCGCGCACGACGTTTGCAATGATGTACCGCCCGTCTTCTGTAACGCCAAGCCTACCGCCTGCCGTATAGTCGCCGTCGTTCGCTGTTGAGGCCAAGTCCCACGCGCGAATCCATCTGATATTACCGGCAGGCAACGCCTTAACAAATTGCAGGTTGTCAGGCTTGAACGTACCGCCATCAGGCGGTGCAGGTTTTTGCAAGTACTGCCCGGCGAAGACATACGGCGCGGCCTGCTCCATTCGGCGCAGTGTTTCAATATGGTGCTTTTCAGGCCACAACGCCGTGCCGTCGTCTTGTATGGCGGGTAGGCACAAATGCTCCCACTCTTCGCCGTTGCCGCCATCAAGCAGCCAGCCTGCCAAGTCTTTCTCGTGCAGGCGTTGCATAATCAGAATAATCGGCGTGTCAGGGCTATTCTTCCGAGATTCGACCGTGTTTTGAAACCAGTCAATGACGTTCTGCCGCCTGACCTCGCTTCGCGCTTCATCGGCTTTGTGCGGATCGTCAATGATGATGCAGCCGCCGAATCCCTCCCGATGCTTGCCTGCACCGAAACCTGTAATCGTACCGCCCGCACCTGTTGCGTACATCACGCCGCCTGCCGTCGTCTTCCAATGATGGCTGCTTTCGCTTGCAAGCTCCACGCCGGGGAATATCGCTCGATACTCTTCGTGCTGTAACAAGTTCCGGATTTGCACTGAGTTATTGACGGCCAACGTAGCAGAATAACTCGCATGTATGAACTCACTATCAGGCACACGACCCATCGCCCATGCAATAAAGTTCACGACCGCGATTTCCGTTTTTGAGTAGCGCGGCGGAATGTTGATAATCAGGCGTTTTGTTTCGCCGTTGAAAACACGCTCAAGTGCATTGCATATCAACTCATGATGCTTCGCCTGCGTCCATTGGTAACCGCGACGCTCGCGAAACATCCAGCGCGTGAATGTGTACAAATCAATCGAGCAAAGATCACGAATGACCGATATTTCTTTTTCATCAAATTGATGTAATACCATTTTATTTCAAATTCCATTGGAAGATTAATCAAAAATGGCATTAATATCGTCTAAAAGATTAGCATTTTATGCTAAATCTTACTCAAAACATCTTCCGCTATTTTGCGATATTCTTCAGCATCAAGCCGTACAGACGGCCTCATACTGCCATCGCTTGATTTAACGTCAAGCTCTGATTTGTCGCTCCACTTCCCGCGTTGTCGGTTTTTTAGCCAAAAAATCGCGGCGGGGGTATCAGGCGGGTAGTATTTCGTCAGTGGGGTTTGGATAATTTCTCCGCCAACTACCCGTATATCTACGTCAGGGGCTTCATAGCCCATTGCACGCTGATACAGTCGGTCAGCAACATTTGCATCCGCCAACATCTTGCCCTTTTTTATGGACTCCAAAAACTCGGGAAATTCGTTCTTCCAATTATTAATCGTTGATACTTCAACATCAAAAAAATCAGCCATATCGGCATCTGTTGCGCCTAATAAACACAACTTATGCGCTTGCGTGGAATACTCAGGTTTGTATTTCGTCGGACGCCCGATAGGGCGTTTTTCTTTCTCGCTCATATCGAACCTCACAGAAAAAAGAAAGCCGCCTGATTCTGAAGTTAATCAGAATTAGACGGCTAGCACACTCACCACATAGGAAAAATGGAACGCCCTACACCAGCAAGGCATAGGGCAAGCCGTCTGAAAATTCAAACGCCGCTACCTGTACAGGCAGAAGCTCAAGTTCGGACAGCCTAAAACGCAAAAACCCGCACATTGTCATGTACGGGCTTAAAAATTCATATCCTTTGGGCGTGCGAAAAGCCCCGCAAGGGTAACGGTTCAAATTATACACCTATTGCCGGAAAAAACAACAGGCCGTCTGAAAATTTGATAAGGGGTAAACCCCCTGCGAAAGCAAGGGGTTTTGGGAAATATGCAAACCTGCGCCACAAGAACCGTCTCACTTCTTATCGGAAAGTACCAATATAGCCTCTTTCCATAACTGTGGATTAAAAACGGTATTAAAGAAAATCGGTTTGTTTTTGCCGCTTTGGCTGATTCGGATGCTGCTTTGAAAACATTCCACGCTGTTTATTTTATCCAGCGGCAAATCTATACTTCTCATATTCCCTACAAAAATCAACCTGAAATTCGTCAATACCAACTCTCCGTACGCAACATTCTTCTGTTTTTCATTTGCTACGGATTTCCCGCCCCCTAAATAAACCGGTGTGGAGCCAAGTTTTAAACGTGTCCCTGTATAGGTTCTGACCCTCTCAGTAACCACCTCGCCCATATTAACATAATCAATCAAAAAACAAGTTTCGCCACTTTTTAAAAGAGCGGTAGGAGGAGTAAATCCCTGTTCCGGATTTTCCAAGATACAATAAAATTTTTCTCTTTGTGCGAAAAGCAGGCGTATTTTTTCCTTTTCCTTTTCCTTTTCATTTAACTTGTTAATAGCTTTACTCATAAGAGAGCCTGCTATCAATAACACAAAAAACAAAATAAAGAAATTCGTGACGGCCCCGCCTTTTGCAGCCAATGACAGGGCAAAAAAAATCGCACTCATCACAAATGATATTACCCTCAAAAATCTAAGGGCTTTGATGTGCTTCAGCATAACGCTCCCCTTAATGTAAAAAAACGTAAGCGAGAGTATATCACTCCCGCTTAATTAATGGCTATACTGAATCAAACCTTCTCAAACAGCAAATCAAAATCGTCCCCTGCCGCCTGCCGTATCGCCCTATACCACGCGGCCAAGCCCAAATCCGTCTGCGAATGCAGGGGCCCCTCGCCGCGCCGCCTGATTTCAGCCTGCAAGCGTTCCTCGTAGGCTGCCTGCGACTTCGCACCGATGCCGAACGAAATACGGACGGCCTCTTGTTGCGGCGCATCCACCTTCGCCCATGCCTGCAAAGTCAGAAACATGGCATCTTCGCCGTATCTCAAGCCGATTTCAGGCTTGCGCGGGTAAACTTCCTCCCCCATATAGCGGCCTTCGATACTCAAACATCTATTTAGGCTGCGCGTATCACGGTAACGACGCTCAAAAGCCCGCGCCAAGTCGTTCATAAATTCAAATTCTTGTTGATTCATAGCTTGATTAACCCTTTTTCATGCAACAAAACCAAAGTCCGTATTACACCTTCCGCGAAAGCCGTCTGAATTTCCCCTTCCGCACAATCCGCCTTCAGCCGTCCGTCGACCAAATCGTGACAGCGCGAACAGGCGTATGCGCCCATAAAGTCGGGCGGCTTGATGCCCGTGCCGCAATAGCCTGCCAAGCGGTAATGCGCGAAAACCGTCGTTTCCGGGTCATGATTGCAAATACCTGGAAACCGTATCTGACAACGCTCGCCGCGTGCCGACTGCGTAATCTTGCTCATCTATGCCCCTGTAAATAATTAAAAACATCAAATAATTTTTGCCTTGCCTTCATATAACGCACCAACCTTTTAAAATCTTCATCCCTCAACATTTTTAATCTTGATACGTTTAGGTTGTCGTTTAAGTCGGCAATCTTGACTGCCAAAATAATTTTGTCTCTATTCTTCCGCGCATAATTTTTTATACGACCGATGTATTTTTCATACGGCATATCATGCGGCTTGGTCAACATGCTGACACGATTGATAACTGCGTTACTTACGCCAAGTAAGAACAAGTCATCTGCCGTCAAATCGGTATCCTCCAACGTATCATGCAAAAAACCCGTCATATAAGACCCAACCTGAAGTTCTTCCGCCCCATAAGCAACACGGTACAAGTGTTCTATGTATGGGTGGCCGCCTTAATCAACTTTATCCCTGAACTTATCTATGACTACTTCAACCAATCTATCCTTCATCCGCCCATCTCCATCATCTCCATAGCCGCCCGTTCTGCCGCCTCCTCCGACTCAAACTTCGACGACAACATCATGTTCCAAACCACCTGAAAGCAGTCCCGGTAAAACCGATTGAACTCCTCCTGCCCCATACTGTGGAAGCTGATGCTTTTCGCCTCCTTGCGGTAGCCGTTCGGCGTCTCGTAAACATCGAAATACCCTGCCTCAATCGTCAACCACTTGCGGAAAGCCTCCATACTTTGCAACACCGCACCGATTCTTTCGTCCCGCTTTGCCGCCACCATCCGTACAAACTCGTCGGCAAACTCCAAAAACAGCCCGCCGCTCGAATGCATGGCCTCAAGCCGCCGCGCGAAACCGCTAATCAGCTTCTGCTCCCCGTCCGTCACCAGCCCGCCCGACGGCACCCAGTATTCATACGCCAAAGGCAAAAGCCCGCCGAAAAACAGCTTATGGTGCTGATAACTGCGGTTACCCATCTGCTTGATTTCCACCTTCAACTGCCGGCCGGCGGCGTAATCCCGCAACAGTTCCGCATCGTATGCCGTCGCCGGCGCAAGCGTTCCGGCCGGTGTTTTCACCACCGCAACATTGACCGCCATTTCAAATCCTTTCCCGTTCTAATTAGGCTGCCGTCCGTTCTAATTAGGATTTCAGACAGTCTGTTTACCCTTGCGCCTCATCCTCTTTGCGCGGTTTTTCACAGTATCCAACCGCACCCCGCGACTATTGATTACCCGGTCAATCGCCCGGAAGGCCAACGCCAACTGTCTCAATTCATCCCTGCTCATTCCAACTCCTCTATCTCCACCACCAACCCACCGCCTGCTACCGGCTCGTCGGCGTAACCGGCGACAATGCGTCTCACCTGCTTGTCGTTTTCGTAGGCAACGCCCTGAAGCGCGTCCAGCGTAACCTTCAGGGCATTGTCCAAGTCGATAACCGTTTTGCTTGCGCTGCCGTCTTTGTTTGCTTTGGGAACCAGGCGCAGGCACACTGCCACACTGCCCTCAGACGGCATCACGCCCACTTCTTGCGCGATACGGCGAACGACGGACTTATACGCCGTCGCTTCCGCGCTCCTGACTGCCTTATTGCGCCAAATCCGCCAATAGCGGTTTGCCGATACGGGATAAGGAAGCTTCAGCCTTACCATGCGCCCAGCCTTTGGGGGACATCACCCGTCCACAAGCCCAAACCCAGAATCGGGCAGGCGGCGTGTGCGGCGCGTATGTATTTGTGCAGCCTTGCTGCCGTCGTCGCCCCGTATTCCGTCCACACGGTGTCGACTTCCCCTGACGCGCGGGTTTCCGCGTGTTTTCCCCAACGCTTTTCTTTGACGTACTTGTTGCGGCAGGTTTTGCACGAGTTGTAATAATAGGTTTTCACGCCCTTGTGGAAGGCATTAAACCCCTCAAGCGGCTTGGTTTCGCCGCAGGTTTTACAGGTACGCATTTCGCACATTTCACCGCTCCGTTCCAACAGCCAACCAATCGAGCTTGTCCATTATCATCAGAACCAATATGACCAAACCTAAGAAAAATATCAGTGCCGCTGCCGGCAGGTAGGTGATGAGGCCGAAATCGGTCAAGCCTGACAGATCGGTCAACGCCATCACGAGCGAGGTGAACAGTGCGATGAGCGAAACGATGTAGAGAATAAGGCTAAGCATTTTTGCCCTCCGTTTCAGACGGCATTTTCTTCAACAGGTCTTTGACGCAGGCGATTGCCCAGCTGATATTGTCTTCTGTGCAATCCGCAGCGGCGTACAGAACCGCGCCCAACGCGGCGTGAGTGTCCATATCAAAGTCAACGAGGCACAACTTGTCGCGCATCTCGCAGTACTTTTTGCCTTTCAATTTCTTAAACTTCGGCGCATCGTCGCGCTGCCGCTCCAAGTACCACAAGGCTTTTTCCAAGTCTTCGCGGCCGTTTTTTTCCTTGTGCCTCCAGATGTATTTGAAGGCGTTTCCTAAATTGAAATTCATGTACATCGTAAATTCGATGCACTCGTGGGCGTGTTGCCGGTAGTGGCTCGGGTTGATGTTGTCGGTCATTTTTTTATTTCCTTTCGGGTGGATTTGAATCAGCGGGCGGCTCTCCGAATGTTTGCCGCCGCTTTCTTATTTTTGCTTCCGATGCCGCCTGAAACGCGCCGGTAACGCACGGATTTGTCCGTGGGTAGTAGGTCGATTTTTCTATCTCGTTGCGCGCCTTAGGGCATTTCGCAAAAGCGTGCATCGGCGTGTCGGCGTTTGCCTTGAAGTCGGCATGGTTGTAATAGAAACAGGTTTCACGCACGGTGGCTCTCCCAGTCGAAACTCAAAATCTCACCGCCGTCTTCCTTCACGCGGTCGGCAATGCGCCTGCCGACAGCCTGCACAAAGCCTGCAACATCCAAATTTGAAATCAAAACGGTAGGCTTCATTTGCTGGTACCGCTCGTTGAACACATCAAACAGCGCGCGGCTTTCCGCCTCTGTCCCGCTCTGCATTCCCACTTCATCGATGATCAGCAGGTCATAACTGGTAAAGTCAGAAATTACTTGGGATTCAGTAAATTCACTGCTGTAAGACTTAGCCTCTCGAACCATTCGATTTAATTCGGATACACTGGTAAATCTTGCCGTCTTGTGCAGGTTTTTCAGCAAGTGGTTTCCGATTGCACAAGCAAGATGCGTTTTACCTGTTCCGGCGTTTCCAAGCAGTGCAAGGCAACGACCTGAATGCTTTCCGCCAAACTCAACCGCATACGCCTTAATTCTCTCAACGACGTAGCTTTGAGCCTCGTTACCCTCATCGACCACATAGCCTTTTACCGTCTTACCGACAAAACGCGGCGGGATTTTTGACGCACCGATACGCCCTTCAATCTGTTTTTGTAAGGCTGCCAGCCTTTCCGCTGCGACTTTCACAATTTCCTTCTGTTTTCTTTCCGCCTCCGCCTCCTCGGCGCATTGCGGACAACCCTTTGTGTAAGTCTTAAAAACCTGCTCAAGGTAATCTAAACCGTGTTTCTCACAATGCTTTTCAGTCTCCGAAATCGGTTTAAAAAACGGGTGCACTTTCAAAAGTTTGTCTAAGTTTTCCATGTCAAAGCACGTCCTTCGCTAAGTAAGCCCCGCCCTTCATCGGCGCGGGAATGTCGTTGATACGGCTCGGCTTTGGTGCCGCGGCGGCACTGCCGAAGGTTTTGTTTTGCAGCCATTCGGCGCGGAAACTGCCCCAGCCGTTGCCGATGGCGTATTCCACCGCCTGCAACGCCGTCATCCCGCATTTCTCCGCATCGGCGGCAAGTATCTTCATCGCCGTTTCCGTCAGCGGCTGCCGTTTTGCTTTGCGGATTGTCAAAAAGTCTTCAGCGATTTGCCCGGCTATCCCATGCTCCGCCAACAGTGCCAAATCAGCTTCATGCTTGGTCGGTTTTTTCGCTGTTTTTTCGTGCGCTGTATTAATATCTACGTTAGTAGATATTTGTTTTTTGTATTTTGTATTTAT
>ERZ772909.299-NODE-299-length-32564-cov-4.724999_pt1 | contig 32564 bp, 25 predicted proteins | sample MGYA00511137_ERZ772909 | MGnify/ENA primary metagenome ERZ772909 (study PRJEB29015, sample SAMEA2738095) | human oral metagenome | biome: human oral; feature: human-associated habitat; material: saliva | place: China | collected 2270 ... | reverse complement strand
GTTTCTCCGGTGGTGAAAGAAAGAAAAATGAAATTCTTCAAATGTCCATTTTGAATCCTAAATTGGCTATCCTTGATGAAACTGACTCCGGTCTTGACGTAGATGCTGTTCGTATCGTATCTGAAGGTGTAAACCGTTTCCATAATGAAGAGAATGCGGTGCTAATCATCACTCACCATAATCAAATTCTTCAAAAATTAAATCCAAACTATGTACACATCTTAATCGATGGTCGTATTGTAAAAACTGGTGGCCCTGAACTTGTTCGTGAAATCGAAGAAAAAGGCTACGACGCATATAAAAATTTAGTATAGGAGGATTTCATGGAAGCGAGAAAGAAAACTCAAATTGAGGAGATGGATCGCGGCGTCTATGACATTCGTAATGAATTTGATTTCTCCTATAAATCAGAAGCTGGTTTAACAGAAGATATCATTCGTGAAATATGGGCTAACAAAAATGAGCCACAATGGATGTTAGATTTCCGTTTAAAATCTCTTGAAATTTACAATCAATTAGAGGTTCCTAATTGGGTGCCAGATATTAGCGCCTTAAATATGGCAGATATTGTGACCTATGTAAAACCTAAAATTGATATGAAAGAAGACTGGAACGAAGTTCCAGAAGATATTAAAGAGACATTTGACCGTCTTGGTATCCAAGAAGCTGAAAAAACTTCTTTGGCTGGTGTAGGCGCTCAATATGACTCTGAGGTTGTATATCATAGTATTCAAGAAGACTTGATTCGTCAAGGCGTTGTGTACACAGATATGCAAACAGCATTACATGAACATGAAGATTTGGTAAAACAATATTTCATGACATTAGTGCCACCTACAGATCATAAATTTGCAGCTTTACACGGTGCAGTATGGTCTGGCGGTTCCTTCGTGTATGTACCAAAAGGAGTGACTGTAGATATTCCATTGCAGTCCTACTTCCGTTTGAATGCTCCAGGCGCAGGTCAGTTTGAACATACTTTGATTATTGTAGAAGAAGGCGCGAAAGCACACTTTATTGAAGGTTGTTCTGCACCAAAATACAATGTAGCTAACTTACATGCTGGTTGTGTTGAGTTATTCGTAAAAGATAATGCTACATTACGTTATTCTACTATCGAAAACTGGTCTAAAAACATGTACAACTTGAATACAAAACGTAGTCGAGTTGGTAAAAATGGTACAATCGAGTGGGTATCTGGATCCTTCGGATCTGCTGTATCTTGCTTATATCCAATGAGTATCTTGGCTGGTGAAGGCGCGCATTGTGAATTCACAGGCGTTACATTTGCTGGGGAAGGACAATATTTGGATACAGGGGCAAAAGTTATTCATGTCGCACCACATACAACAAGTAATGTTAACTCTAAATCTATTTCTAAGAGTGGTGGTACAGCGATTTACCGTGGTGTCTTGAATATCGGCAAAAATGCAGACCATTCTAAAGCGACAGTATCTTGTGAGTCCTTAATGTTAGACCAAGAGTCTCAATCCGATACAATTCCGTCTATTACCATTGAAAATGACAATGTCGATTTAGGACACGAAGCAAAAATTGGCCGTATTTCCGATGAAGCGATTTTCTACTTGATGACTCGTGGTATCAGCGAAGAAGAAGCAAGAGCAATGCTTGTTCGTGGTTTCGTAGAACCAATTTCTAAAGAATTACCATTAGAATACGCCGTAGAAATGAATAATTTAATTACCTTAGAACTTGAAGGTTCTATCGGATAGGAGGTTAGGATGAGCAACACATTACATTTTAATGAATTGCCTAGACCGACTTTCCGTTGGTTAAAGGTAAATCATACAGAAGGCAATGTATGGGCTGGTACAGAACGTGCTACAGTGACAGTTGAAGGGTCTAAGCATATTGTAACAGACATTACAAATAAAGAACTATTAGAACCCTCTTATGAAGGTGTCCATGCGGGTGCGTTGCGCGATGCATCTCATCACTTTACACATGGCTATCACATTCAAGTGCCAGCTGGTGCAAAGGAAGTATTGACCATAGTTCTTGATGTACAAGGTGCTGTCAGTGAAAGAACACGCTTACAAATCGAAGCGGAAAAAGACTCTACCCTAGAGTTAACGCTTTGCTTGAAAGGTGAAGCTACTGATGGTCATGTGGGGTTACTTTCAGAAATCGTATCCCACACAGGGGCATTGGTAGTGTTCAAAAAAGTGCAGTTACTAACTGGTAAGGTACAACAATTTGAACATCGTTATACACGAGTAGATGAGTCTGGTCATGTAGAGTTCATCAATATTGAGTTGGGTGGTTCTGAAAACTTCTTGAATTACCAAGAAGATTTAGTAGGAGACTACGCAGAAGTGGAACATGATTTAGGCTACTGCGGTACAGGTACGCAAGTATTTGATATCGCCATGTTAATGAAACATATCGGTAGAAAAACAATCAGTAATATTAATAACTTAGGTGCATTGAATGGTTCTTCTAAAAAATCATTCCGTGGTACCTTAGATTTCTTGCGTGGTAGCTTGGCATCTGAAGGTGCAGAAGAAGATACATGTTTACTATTAACGCCACAAGTAAAGTCCATTTCTTTACCATTGTTATTATGTAAAGAAGATAATGTATCTGGTAATCACGCATCCAGTGCTGGTCAACTAGACCAAGCTAAATTATTCTATTTAATGAGCCGTGGTTTTAACGAAGAGGAAGCAAAACATATCATCGTAGAATCCATGTTACGACCATTGATAGATCGTATTGGCAATGAAGAAATGGAAGAAACTGCCTTAGCAGTACTACGACAAAAAATATAGTTGAGAGGGATAGTATGAAACCAATAGCAGAGGCATATAAAGATTTTCCAATTTTAACAAGAACTCATCGTGGTAAACGCATTGCTTACTTAGATAGTGGTGCAACCACACAAATTCCAGTGCAAGTGATGAAAGCATTAGAAACACATATGGCAAATCACAATGGGAATCCCCATCGTGGGGCCCATGTGCTTGCTATGGAAGCATCTGAGGCCTATGAAGGTACTCGTGATGTGGTGCAGCGCTTTATCAATGCTCGCAAACGAGAAGAAATTATTTTCACTCGAAATACGACAGAAAGCTTGAACTTAATTGCTCACTCCTATGGATTGAAGCATGTGAAAGCTGGGGATAAAATCGTCATCACTGTAGCGGAGCATCATGCGAATCTTGTGACTTGGCAATATGTATGCCGAATGACAGGAGCTACATTGGAATATATGTACCTAGATGAAACTGGACACATTAAAGATGGTGAAATGGATAAAATCGATGCATCTACAAAAATTGTATCCTTTGCCCATGTAAGTAATGTGTTAGGTATGGAATTTCCAGTAAAAGAACTGGTAGAACGTGCTCATGCTGTTGGTGCTATTGCTATCCTAGATGGAGCGCAATCGGCTCCTCATCAAGCTATTGATGTGCAAGCCTTAGATTGTGATTTCTTCGTATTCTCAGGTCATAAAATGTGTGCCTCTCAAGGTATTGGTGTGGTGTATGGTAAATATCACTTGTTAGAAGACATGGATCCATTCTTATTTGGTGGGGACATGATTGAATATGTGAAAGAACAAACCACAACATTCAATGAAGTACCTTATAAATTTGAGGCGGGCACACCCAATGCACATGGTGCTGTCACATTAAAAGCTGCCATTGAGTATTTGGAACAGTTTGGTATGGATGCTATTCATGAATATGAACAAGAATTAGTGCGCTATGTATTACCTAAACTAGTGGCTATGCCACATATTCATGTATTGGGAAGCACGAATCCAGAAGAAAAGCATGGAGTCATTGCTTTCACTGTGGATGATGTACATCCTCACGATGTAGCAACCATCATGGATAGTCATGGGGTATGCTTACGTTCTGGTCATCATTGTGCGCAACCATTAGGTGCTTACTATGGAGTACCGGCATCGAACCGTATTAGTATGTACATCTATACTAAAAAAGAAGATTTAGATCAATTTTTGGAAGCCCTGAAAACAGTTCGACCAACCATGGGCTTGTCAGAGTAAGGAGAACAATACCATGGAAATGGATCAAGTGTATACGGAACTGATTTTGGAGCATAACCAAGACAAGCGTAATAAGCGTTTGTTAGATGTGTTTACCGCAAGTGAGCATGGTCATAATCCAAGTTGTGGTGATGATTTAACATTGCAAGTGAATGTGGTAGACGGCATTGTAAAAGACGCTGCTTATACAGGTTCCGGCTGTGCTATCAGCCAAGCATCGGCATCTATGATGATTGATGTCATTACTGGTAAATCCGTAGAAGAAGCGTTCCAATTAGTGGACCTTTTCTTAGGAATGATCAAAAAAGAAGTGACTGATGAAGACGAATTAGAAGCCTTAGAAGATGCGATTGCTTTGCAAAATATTTCTAACATGCCTGCCCGTGTTAAATGTGCAGTGCTTGCTTGGCATACATTGCGTGAAGCATTAAAGAAATAAAAAGAAGGCTGCTACAGAATGATGTACATTCTTGAGCAGCCTTTTTTGTGTATATAAAAAAGATAGGTGACGTGTATCACCTATCTTATGGTTCTTATGTTGGTCGTGCTTACCATTGTCCTTCTTGGTGCTCTTTTAAAAGTTTCACCACTCGTGGGCCACAGCCTTTGCCACCGCATGCACCGGTACCAGCACTAGTGCGTTCTCTAATTTTAGGAAATGTATCGCAACCATCTAGGATTGCTTCTTTAATTGCTTTTCTAGTAATACTACGGCAAGTACAAACTTTTGTTAATTTATCTAAAATGGCCGTAGGAATTTGATTATCTTCCATACTGTCCTCCTATATATAGAAACTTTTCTATATATAGTATACTCTTTACTGTATGAGTTGTAAAGGTATTTTCCGTAGCGAAGAAATGTATCCTGTACTTAAGAAGATATATATTTAGCATACTTTTGTAAGTGCATTGACACATGGAAACAACTAACGATTACTTATTATATGTATTAACCTATATATTACCCCGCATTTATTTTTGATAGGAGTCATTATGATTTGTGTTATTTTTGATTTAGATGGAACGTTAACAGATTCTCATGAAGGAATTTTAAAATCTATACGTCATGCCTTAACGAGTATGAATCATCCTATTCCTGATGAGGACACATTACAATTATTCATCGGTCCACCGTTGGCAGATTCTTTTAAAGAACATTGTCATATGACAGATGAAGAGGTGGAGCAGGCCTACAACTTTTTCAAAGAACGGTATGATTCCGTAGGAAAATATGAAAATGCAGTGTATCCCCAAATTGAAGAAGCCTTAAAAGCGCTTCGTAAAACAGGTGCTTATGTTGGGATTGCTACAGCAAAACCAGAAGAACAAGCAAAGGATATTATTAAGCATTTTAAACTAGATCCATACTTTGAAGTAATTCGTGGGGCCAATCGAGAAATTGGTTTGGTCCATAAGCTAGATATTTTGAAAGAGGTGCTGCAAGATATGGAGACCATTACAGCCCAAAAATATAAAATCTCCCGTTGGTATATGGTGGGAGATCGTAAATACGATATGGAAGCTGCCAAAGAATTGAACTGCGTGGCTATGGGGGTATCCTACGGTTATGGTTCAGTGGAAGAATTAGAATCTGCTGGTGCTGATTATATTTGTGAAAGCCCATCCGATGTATTAGTAAATATCGCTGTAGATACATTGCTATAAGGCACTATTTACAGTACAATTAGGTTATATATCTAGAAGACCATAGGGTTGTCATAGAATAGACTACTGGTATATGGCAGAAAACAAATTGACACAATAAAAAGAGGCACCTTGCGGGCATGCGAGGTACCTCTTTTTTGCATTACTATATGTTAGTTCATACACCTTCCCATAAGATGGGGAGTTCTGATGATTTTATGGGGAATATGCATAGTAGTATATTAGATAGAGTGCCCTTATACTTGTAATCGTCCTTCAATCATAATAGGAACTTCTTTGCCATCTTTTGTAGTGCCTATGATGTTCATTTTTTCGTGGCCAATCATAAAGTCTGTATGAGCTAAGGATGTATTCAGTCCACGAGTATGGAGTTCTTCTTGAGATAATCCATCGCTATGGGCTAAACAAGTTGGGTACGCAGCACCTAAAGCCAAGTGACACGATGCATTTTCATCGTACAAGGTTTCAAAGAAAATCATATTGGATTGGCTAATAGGGGAGTAATGGTCTACAAGGGCTACTTCTCCAAGGTAGCAAGAGTTTTCATCGGTTTCGATGAGATTTGTTAAATACTCACGACCTTGTTTGGCATCATAGTCAACGACTTTACCATCTTTGAACGTCATATGGAAGTCTTCAATACGGTTTCCATCATAGATCAATGGTTTCGTAGAGTACACGATACCGTTGGCGCCTGCATAATGAGGGGCGGAAAAGACTTCTTCTGTTGGAATGTTGGCATCAAAGATAATTCCTTTCTTAGACGATTCTTTACCACCTAACCATAAGTGCTCTTCTGGCATTTGTAAAGTTAAGTCTGTACCGTTTGGACAGGTATAATGTAAGGATACCAACTGTAAATCATTCAGTGTTTTGGTGCGCTTAGCAAGGCGATCTAAATGGTTGGGGAAGGATTCTTCTTCTGGTACGTGTTTCATACGACATAAGGTAAAGATAGTATTCCATAAGTGGTTGATTTTTTCTTCTTCTGTGCCCTCATAACCCAGTAAATCAGCCCATGTGAGAGTGGCTACAGAAGCTACACACCAAGTAAGGGTAGAATCCATAATGGCCTCGTGGTAAAATTTAGTTAACTTGCCCATGCTACGAGAGGCGAGGGCGATTTTTTCAGAAGATACGCCTTCATAGGCAAATGGATTCGCACTGATTAAGGATAAAATACATGCGTTAGAATCAAGGATATGGTGATACATATCTTTAATCCAAGGAGCGGGATTAGATAAGACCTCATCTTTTACATTGGATAGACGAGACTTAGCTGTGATAGTGCTACGCCAATTAATGTGCACATCTTTAGCACCGAGTGCATAGGCCTCGTCCACAACGATGTATACAAAATCTTTATTTTCTACATCTCCATTGATGACCAACAATTGGTCTTGTTGTAAATTGACACCTTCTTGTAGTAAAAGACGGGCATATTGTTGTAAATCTTCTTTCATAATACCTCCAAATATATACTGGTAGTGAATTTTAAAAGGATACTACTCATCTATGACGAACCTTTTGTTTGAAAGGATGTGATAGAATGAATGTAACAAATCGAAAACGAATTGGCATCATTGTATGCCTATTCCTACTGTGTGTATGTGGATACTATCTTATTATAGCAGATACACCAATGAAAGGCGATGGATCACCATCTAATGCCCCAAATATTGTGAAGCAGTCAGAAATAGGAAATCGTGGTGGTCCAGTGGGGAAGGAAACGAAAGCAGATACGATTTTGGTGTATGTCACAGGAGCTGTAGAAGAGCCAGGATTGTATGAGCTACAAAGCCCTGCGACGGTGAAGTCAGCTATTGAGGCCAGTAAAGGACTATTGCCCTATGCAGATGTGAATCATCTACATTTAGAAGATACTATAGAGGAAAGCACACATATTCATGTAGATTTCAACTTTCATGGAAGTCCTGAGGAGTTACTACGAAAACAAAATATCTCTATTAATGATGGTTCGGAAGAAGATTTACAAAAGATATCGGGCATAGGCCCTAAGATGGCGAAAAAGATTGTGGAGTATCGTCAAGAACATGGTCCTTTCAAAAGTTTAGAAGAATTACGACAGGTGAAGGGGATAGGACCTGCATTGTATAAAAAAATTGTGGAGAAAGTACGATTATGAAATGGTTACCAAAGCCAATAGATCTAGGTATCACCAGTGTGCTAGGAATGCTATTGGGAATTTGTATGAGCCTATACGAAAACGAATTACACACCTATCTTATGTATTGGTTAAGTATCATTACTATATTTGGCATCCTTGGGATAATAGGATTACGTGGATACGAACAATGTAATGAACATATGTATAAAATGATGCGATATGTGATGGGCTTAGTGTGTATTATTTCTGTATTTACTGCGATAGGATATATACATACGGATCGAGTCATCACACACTATTTTGAAGATAGACCGTTTTATTATGGTGTCGATGGTGCCTATTATGTGCAGTTCACTAGTAATCCACAACCTACGGTGACCTTAGATGGGATTATGACCATGGTAGATGCTGATGTAGAAGGTATGGATATAGATAAGAATGGCGCTACTGAGTATGTGCCAGCTAAGGGAAGTATTCGTATCTATGTGCCAGGAGAGCCACCTATTCATATGGGAGATCGCTACGTCATTCGTGGCACTGTGAAAGGCTTTACCTATTACGAGCAAAGTGGTTCTCTATCTATGAAAACGAGACATATCAATGATGGACTACAAGGAAATTTGTATCAAGGTACCATAGAAGGCCCCTACACAGTAGAGAAGACCCTAGGCACATGGATAGCTGATACGGGGTATGCGCTGGGAGCTTATCTAGATAGAGTCCATCATTGGGTGGCACAACAATTTGAAGAGAATCTAGATCCATCCATTGCTAGCTTAGGCTCCTCCTTGGTACTAGGCGGTCAATATGCTATGCTACCAGAAACGATGGTAAAATTATTCAGTGAAACAGGGCTTATCCATATTTTGTCGGTGTCAGGGTCTCATATTGCCTTGTTAATTCTCATCATTTCTATCGTATTGCAGCGGTTGTATTTACGTAAAGGTGTAGAATTTTCCATCACTTGTACTTTGATTTTACTGTACTGTACAATTGTGGGGTGGAGTCCGCCAGTATTACGATCTGCCATGATGGGACTACTAAGTGGATACGTTGTTATGCATGGTGGTATGTATCGTGCTTTACATGCGCTCCTACTATCTGTCTTATGTTTACTGTTATGGAAGCCATTATTCGCGGTAGATATTAGTTTTGTGTTATCCTTTGGGTCTACCTTGGGCATCATCGGATTGTATCCCTATGTGTATCGGCTATTTCCGCCGAATCCTATCTCTAAAGGTGTAGCTTTATGTATCTCTGCACAAGTTCTTATTTTTCCTATAGAGCTGTATTATTTTCATATACTCAGTTTCCTTAGTATCATCTCTAACCTTATCGTAGGACCCTTGCTAGATATAGCTATCATTGCAGGTCTGTGTCTATCTTTGCTCAATATGGTATTTACTTTTACATTAGGTTGGTCCCTATTAGGGTTCATTCTGAAAGCCAGTATGTCTCTTTTATTTGCTATCCGTAATCTCGGGCTATTGTGGTCACCTCCCATGCCTTTATGGTTAGTGGTAGTGTGGTATCTAGGCGTGGCGTATATATATTGGTTGTTAGCACTGAAAGAGCCTATTCGTATGGCATGGAATAGGATAGCAAGTATTGCACTCTTGGTAGTAGGGATGTTGCCTTTAGGACTATCGTATGTAAAACCAACGGTGCAAGTAGTACCTATTGCTATCTCCTCAGGCCTAGCTTTCATGGTCTGTAAGACAGGCTTTCATAGGGAGGCATACCTATATATCGATGCTAAGAATGGCGATATTTCACCGCGAGCGATGAAACAATGTGTAGATGCCTTGCATCATCGTGGGTTTAGTCGTTGGAATGGTGTGTTTGTAGAAGGATATCAGAAGGGGTACACTCATGTGGATACCTTAGAACATCTTTATAGTAAAGGGCAAGCTGGTAAAGAGCTAACACTAGATTGGTTATCTGTACAACTTCATACCAAAGCAGGCTATGAAATTATCGTAACAGGACATAGAAAGTTTCACTTTCATCCTAGAAAAGAAGGAGAAAAAGTTCAAGAAATAGTGTATAATACTAAGAGAGAAACGAATACAATATATGGCTTGACCGCTAGCAATCAACTATTGCACTATCAAGAACGAGGGGCAACGCAGTTTATCGTGTGGAATACCCTGCACAGTCAATTTGATGTGGAGGAAGGAGTGTATATTGTAGGCAGTGATGAAAACAATGTAGTAACATTATAAGAGGTGACAGATGGTTACATTACTCTATGGAGATGAACCACAATTATTAGAAGAAAAAAAACAGAATCTCTTACATCAATATACAGATCGGACCTTGCTTACCTTGCGTGAGGAGCAAGGTCCCGGTTCTATTTTAGGGCAATTACAAGAAGTATCGCTCTTTGGTGAACCACGAGTATTTTTGCTTGTCCATTTGCCTATCTTTGATAAACCGAAGAAAAAGCTGGCTCCAGAGTGGCAAGGATTGCGAGACTATTTGCAAAGCTATATTGGAGAAGATCCTATTATTGTAGTGTATCCAGAAACCATTGATGGACGGTTGCAAGGAAATAAAGCATTTTTAGGAGCTGTAGAATCCTTTAAGTTTGAAAAAGTAGAGGGAGAAGCTCTCTTTCAGTGGATACAACAACATTGCAAGGCTCATAAGCAAAAGATAGATCCCGATGGCATGGCATATCTACGTGACTTGGTAGATTTGTGGAAAGATGTGCCATTAGCATTTTTGCGCACAGAATTTGATCGATTGTTCCTACTACTAAAAAAAGGGGAATCGATGACAGCACCATTTTTAAAAGAGCATATGACAGACTTTGGAGAGAAAAATATTTTTCGCTTTAAAGATGCTTTATTAGCGAAAGATGCACGAACATTACTAGATTTATTCCCCTCTATGCTTAAGAATAAAAGTGTAGATATGGCGATGGCGTATGTGCATAATCAAATGCATTTGCAACTCATGGTCAGTGAATGTGCCTACTATGGAATGACATTACCTGAGATTCAAAGCTTATTTAAGGAAAAAGGGATGAAAGCCAATCCCTATACAATTAAATTAGCCTTTGAAGCGCGCCGGAAAATTCAAATACCAGCGGTGGCAACGTTGATTAGTCAGCTATATCATTTAATTTTGCAAAGCCGTCAAGGTATAGCAGATATGAGTCAATTTCAAGATATATGTTTAGCCTATTGCGCAAATTAGGAGAAGTATGAAACGAAAGAATATTGCCACTGTGGCTGCTCTCATAGCTGTCGTTGGGGGAACTGTAACAGGGCTTGCATGGCCTACTGGAAACACTATTTATGGATTAACACTGGATGGTCATAGTATATCTCATCAAAGTATGGATGAAGTAGACACCTATTTACAAGAGCGGAACACACAGTCACAAAGGATTCGCATAGTGGATCCTAAGGGAAAAGAAACGACCATGAATCTAGCAGATTTGGGGATTACTATAGATAGGGTGGGAACCTTAACCGATGTAATGGATTATGGCTATGAAAATGATGTCATGACCTATGTCATGCACCGAGTAGATGCATTACTTCATGGAAAAGCGATGAATATTCGATATAAAGTAGATGGACCAGTGGCTGAGTCGTATTTTTTGAATTATGCAAAGGCCATGGGACAAGTAGGAACTAATGCCACTGTTACTTTAGAAGGTAACACAGTGGTACATCAACCTGCTAAGGTAGGACGTAAATTGGATGTGACAGCCACCATGAAACGTTTGCAAGAACAGCTACAAGAAGGGAAGGTAGAGACCTTAGAGCTTGTTATTAATGAGTCTGCACAGCCTACGATAACGGATAAAGATTTAGTGTCTATCACTTCCATTTTGGGGTCCTTTACGACGTATTTTGATGGCTCTAATACGAGCCGAGCCCATAATATTCATTTAGCCTCGCAAAAAATTCATCAAACGTTGATTCCGGCAGGAGGTATTTTCTCCTTCAATCAAGTTGTTGGAGAACGGACTCCTGAAGCGGGCTATGATGATGCGCCTGTATTTATGGGAGGACGTTTGGTGCCAGGTATTGGTGGCGGAATATGCCAAGTAAGTTCTACCTTGTTTAATACGGCATTATTATCTGGTATGGATATTGTAGAACGGGATACGCATTTTGCTCCTGTTTCCTATATACCAGTAGGCTTAGATGCTACTGTAGCATGGGGATATATTGACTTTCAGTTTAAAAATCCTTATTCTCATCCCATCTATGTGATTGCCGAAGAAGGCGCTGGCTATGTGACAATTACTATATTAGGAGCTAAGGAAGATGTACCACAGTCTGTAACGATTACAAAAGGTAAAGAACAAAGAATTCCTAATAAAAAGATAGAAAAAATCGATGAGGCTGTGAAAGAGGAAACTGTAGAGGAAGCAGGTCATGAGGGAGTTTCTGTAGATACGACGAGAACCATAGTATATGGAGATGGGCGATCTTCTACGTATACCTTTAATTCTTATTATGAACCTGTAGATACGGTTATTGTCACAGGTCCTAATTTGGTGAAAAAAATTAAAGCTAATCCGGTGAAGTCAAATCCGTAAAGGAGATGTACTATGAAATATTATCATATGGTACTAAAGGGAGAGTCTAAAGTAGACTTTCACTTTTATTTGAAAAACGGAAAATTGCATATATTTGGTTCTCAGTTGACAGGAACATTAGATAAGGCAGTACAAACACGTATTGAGGAAATCTGCGATTCTATTGGCTGTACCTGTGAATTTGTGGATACTGGTGATTACATGAATCAGCTTGTTCTCACACGGCTGCCTCATAGGCAAGAGTGTGATTATACTGGCTACGTTCAAGAACCTAGTGTGACAGATGATGATGCGTATCTCTTTTTGCAACAAGCCAACGAACTATCGGATTACGATATCTATTGGGACATGGATGAAGAGAATCGATTCGATGAAATGGAGCTCTACGTAGGTAAGGATGGCACTATCAAGACGTCATCGGATTTTGATGATTTGTACGATGCACCAGTAGTGATAGACAGACCCAATACGCCAGCTTCAACGGCAACTAGTCATTCTCCATATCCTATGCGGAGACGAAAATTAACTACCGAAGATGGGATGTTATTAGGACCAGCTTTTGATGAGGCAGACACGCATCGGACAGATGATTTCTTTGTAAGAACTGGAGAACAGGTTGTCATATCGGGACACTTTCACAGTTTAGATATACGAGAAATTCGACCTAAGGAAGATAGCAAGGCTGTACAAAAAGCACGTGAAAAAGGTGAGGAGCCTAAAAAACGGTATATTATTACTGGTCATCTAGTGGACGAGCACAATAGCTTGGCTATTAAACGATTTACCAGTCCTTCTGAAGACGGACCAAAGCTATTAAAAATTTTAAAATCTGTTGGGAAGGTGCAAATCAAAGGGGAAGTCATCTATGATGAGCAATTTGTACGAGACTATGTGTTTAACATGGATTCTGTGCGCCCTGTGGAGGATACGGACAATGCGAAGCGCACAGATACTCACGAGGAAGCTAGAGTAGAACTTCACTTACATACAAAAATGTCCGAGAAAAATGCGCTAGTAGCAGTGAAAGACATTGTGAATCGTGTGAAAGATTGGGGACACTCAGCGGTAGCCATTACTGACCATGGGGTGGTACAAGCATTTCCAGAGGCACAGGCTTATTCCTTAGAAAAAGGCGTGAAGATTCTCTATGGTGTAGAGGCCTATTTAATTGAAAAAGAGGACCAATCGATACCACATCATATTATTATGTTTGCAAAAAATATGGTAGGTTTACGGAATCTGTACAAGATGATTTCTATCAGCCATTTGAATTATTTTGATGAGTACCCAAGACTGCCAAGAGCTGTGATTGAAGACCATCGGGAAGGGATTCTTGTAGGAACGGCTTGTAAATCTGGAGAATTGATTCAAGCCATTGCTCACGGTGCCACTGATGAAGAATTGCAAGAGATTGCTAAGTTTTATGATTATTTAGAAATTCAACCTCATGATAATTACAAGAGTTTCATTAAAGAAGGCTTGTTAAAAAATGAGGAAGATTTAAAAGAGATTAATCGTCGTATCGTCGGTTTAGGGGATACTTTGCAAATGCCTGTGGTAGCTACAGGGAATGTGCATTATATGGACCCTAAAGACAAAATGTACCGTGAAATCATGCTTACCGCTAGCGGTGTGAAAGATGCCAAAGACAAAGCAGATCAGCATATGCGTACCACTGATGAAATGTTGGAGGAGTTTGCCTACTTAGGAGAAGACACCGCCTACAAAGTGGTAGTTACTAATACGAGAGCCATAGAGCAAAGTATTGATTATATTGTACCTATTCCTAATGGCACCTATTCACCAAAAATCGAAGGGGCTGATAAAGCCTTGGAAGATATGTGCTATGCGAAAGCAAAGTCTATCTATGGAGATCCATTGCCGAAGACGGTGCAAGACCGTTTGGATTACGAGCTAAAAAGTATTATCGGTAATGGTTTCGGAGTGTTATACTACATTGCCCATAAACTAGTAAAAAAATCTTTAGATGATGGATACTTAGTAGGTTCTCGTGGTTCCGTAGGATCCTCCTTTGTAGCCACCATGGCGGATATTACGGAGGTAAATCCATTAGAGCCACATTATGTGTGTCCACAGTGTAAGTGGAGTGAGTTCTATTTAAAAGGGGAATATGCGGGGGGCTTTGACTTGCCACGTCGTAATTGTCCTGAATGTGGTGCGCCACTCATCGCGAATGGTCACGATATTCCTTTCGCTATCTTTATGGGATTCCATGGGGATAAGGTCCCAGATATTGATTTGAACTTCTCTGGCGATTACCAAGGTCGTGCCCATAAATACACGGAAGAATTGTTTGGACGGGACAATGTATTTAGAGCGGGAACCATCGGTACCATTGCGGATAAAACGGCTATTGGCTATGCCTACAAATATGCAGATGTGAATGACTTACAAAAACGACGAGGTTTTATTGAAAAGTTATCTACAGGTTTTACAAAAGTAAAGAATACCACAGGTCAGCATCCGGGAGGCATCATGGTTTGCCCGCGAGATATGGATGTACATCATTTCACACCAGTTCAATATCCAGCTAATAAAAAAGAAAGTGGTATTATTACCACACACTTTGACTATCACTCGATTGAAGGTCGTATGACCAAACTAGATATACTGGGCCATGATGATCCTACCATCATTCGTATGTTAGAAGATATGACGGGCATACCATCTACGAGCATTCCTTTTGATGATCCTGCCACATTGAGCCTATTTTCTTCAACGAAGGCATTAGGCTTGACGCCAGCCCAATTGCAAGGGGATAAAGTGGCTACCTTGGCAGTACCTGAATCAGGTACAGGCTTCGTACGGGCTATGTTGGAAGATTCAAAACCACAAACCTTTTCTGACTTAGTGCGGATCTCTGGGTTCTCCCATGGTACTAACGTATGGGTAGACAATGCACAGACCTTGATTAAAACAGGGACATGTAAGTTGAATGAAGCTATCTCCACTCGTGACGATATTATGAACTTTTTGCGCAACCATGGGGTGGCAGATAATGTAGCCTTTTCTGTTATGGAAAATGTGCGTAAAGGGAAGGGTATTGAAAAGCGTAATAAAGAGGGAGTTGCTCAAACAGATTATGAAGACCAAATGCGAGCAGCCCAAGTACCAGAATGGTTTATCGCCTCTTGTAAAAAGATTTCCTATTTATTCCCTCGGGCCCATGCTGTGGCTTATGTTATGATGGCATTCCGCATTGCTTGGTATAAGATTAATTATCCATTAGCATTCTATGCATCGTATTTTTCGATTCGAGCAAAAGCCTTTGATTTAAAAATTATGATGGGTTCTTTAGAAGAGCAGCAACAAGAATTTAAACGGTTGAAAGCGTTAGCTGCGAAGTATGAAGCGTCACCAAAGGAAAAAGATTTAATGTCTGCCTTAGAGGTATCCTTGGAAATGAAACAGCGAGGGTACTCATTTGCCAATGTAGAGTTATGCAAATCTCAAGCAAGACGGTTTATGATTAAAGATGAAACCTCTTTATTACCGCCATTTGTAGCTGTTACTAGTTTAGGCGAAAAGGTAGCAGATGCCATCGTAGAAGAACGAGAGCAAGCAGAGTTCTTATCGATTAAAGATTTGCGGAGACGTACAAAAATGTCTCAAACCATTGCCAATCGCATGGTGGAATTAGGTTGTTTAGGGGACTTACCAGAAGATGAGCAAATGAGTTTATTTGGATGATAGGAGATATATATGTCAGAAGTTAGAGAAGCAGTATGGATAGGCGTTGATGTGGGAACTACAGGCGTGCGTGCTATGGCATATACAGCACAAGGTAAATCTGTAGCTGTACGAGACGCTTTTTATCCATTAGAAACACCACAATATGATCGAGCAGAGCAGAATCCTCAACAAATATATGATGCTGCAGAAGAAGTCATTGCGGGAGTTGTAAAAGATTTACAATATAAACTAGTCACTATATCCGGGATTGCTTTGAGCTCAGTGATGCATAGTTTTATTCCTCAAGATGAACATTTTGATTTATTAGGGAATATGATTACTTGGGCAGATAGTAGAAGCTCCAACATTGTACACCGTATGGAACAAGACGAAGCGTGCAAACAATTCTACTTTAGAACAGGCTGCCCTTTACATGCATCCTATCCATTGGCTAAAATCATATGGGTCAAAGAAAATCAACCTGAAATCTTTGGTCGCATGGCTCATATTGGATCTATTAAAGATTACATGTTCCGGTTGATGACAGGAGAATGGGTAACAGACAAATCAGTGGCATCTAGTTCTGGTTTATTTAATGCTTTCACAGAAACTTGGGATCCTGAGATTTTAGACTATGTAGAGATTCAAGAAGAACAACTACCTAAGGTAGTATCTACTACGTATAGTGGTAAATTAGTAGCAGGCGTAGCAGAGCGTTTAGGTTTACCTGTGAATACACCAGTTGTCATCGGTGCTACTGATGGAGTACTGGTGAATGTTGGTATTGGCGCTGTATCTAAAGGGCAGTTAAGTGCTACTATAGGTACATCTGGTGCTATACGCATGCTTACAGAAAAGCCGCAAATGGATCCTAAAGGTCGCACTTGGTGCTATAATTTAACGGATACCATGTGGGTGGCTGGTGGAGCTATCAACAATGGCGGTATGATTTTGCGTTGGATGCGAGATCGTATCCTGCATTATCATGGCTCCCAAATGGAACAATTATCGGTGGATCCTTATGATTTAATGACTATGAAAGCAAGACATGTACCGGCTGGATCTGGGGGCTTGTTATTAATGCCATACTTTACTGGTGAACGAGCTCCCTATTGGAACTCTGATCTGCGTGGAGCTTTCGTAGGTTTATCCTTAAATCATAGTCGCTCTTACATGATTCGCGCCACAATGGAAGGAATTTGTTATAGCTTACGGTTTGTTCTTGATGCATTACGTGAGTTTGAAGAGGTAAAAGATATCCGCATTAGTGGTTCTTTTACTAAATCTGAATTATGGGTACAAATTATGAGTGATATATTCGGTGAACATATCACATTACCAAATAATAGTGAAGGTGCCTCCTTTGGCGCCGCTGTGTTAGGGTTTATTTCTGATGGAACTTTGTCAGATATTAAGGATACAGCAGAGCTAGTACAGCCTGAATGTATCTATCACCCTAAGGAGCAACATCAAGCCGTATATGAAGAACTTTTCTCTATTTATGAAAGTTTGTATATTCATATGAAAGACGATTTGGCACGTCTTGTTCAGTTCCAAAAGGAACATCCATTTAGTCGTTTATAGTTAGAAAGGAGACTAGAAATGCCATTAGTTATTCTTGCATTAGGAATTATTTTACTATTTTTCCTAATAGTAAAAGTAAAGATGAATAGCTTTTTATCATTGCTATTGGTCTGTGTATTATTAGCCTTTGGAGAAGGATTGCCACTTGACAAAATTTTTCCAACTATCCAAAAAGGCTTAGGAGCTACCTTAGGTGGTTTAACAATCGTAGTAGGCTTTGGCGCTATTTTAGGTAAATTGATGGCCGATAGCGGTGGAGCGCAACGTATTGCAACTACTTTGATCAACATGTTTGGTCGTAATAATGTAAGATGGGCTGTATGTTTAACCGGATTTATTGTAGGTATTGCTTTATTCTATGAAATCGGCTTCGTCTTATTGATTCCTTTGATCTTTACCATTGCTAAATCTGCGGATATTCCATTGTTAGAGGTAGGTATGCCAATGGTAGCAGCCTTATCTGTGACACATGGTTTCTTGCCTCCACATCCAGGTCCTACGGCGATTTCTGTATTATTTAATGCAGACATTGGATTAACGTTGGTGTATGGTATTTTAATTGGTATTCCTACAGTTATTTTGGCAGGTCCATTATTGTATAATACTGTGAAAGATATTAAAACAGATATCCCTGAAGGTCTTCATAATGATAAGGTATTTACAGAAGAGGAAATGCCATCCTTTGGAGTATCTATCTTTACAGCATTAGTACCAGTTATCTTGATGGCAGCTACAGCTATCGGTAAAATGATGAATCTACCAAAAACATCTACCATTATGGTCATTCTTAACTTCATTGGTGATCCTTCTGTAGCGTTGACAATTTCTATTATTATTGCTTTCTATACGTTTGGCTTTGCTCGTGGCAAATCTATGAAAGATATTATGGCTACTTCTGAAAAAGCGATTTTAACAGTAGCTATGATTCTATTCGTTGTAGGGGCTGGTGGAGCACTAAAACAAGTATTGATCGATAGCGGTGTGGGTACCTATATCGGTGAATTAGTGATGCAAGTGAATGTATCTCCATTAGTATTAGCTTGGTTAATTGCGGTGGTGATTCGTATTGCTGTTGGTTCTGCTACAGTGGCAGCTATGACAGCTGGCGGTATTGTGGCGCCGTTAATTCCATTAACAGGTGTAAGTCCTGAATTGATGGTAATTGCAGTAGGTGCTGGTTCTGTATTCTTTAGCCCACCAAATGACCCAGGATTCTGGTTATTTAAAGAGTTTTTCGGTTTATCTGTCAAACAAACATTACGCTCTTGGTGTATGGTGGAAACAGTGATTGCCGTATGTGGATTAATTGGTGTAGAAATTATTAATTTATTCTTATAATTACAATCATGAGATGACAAGTAAATAGATAACAAAAATAGAGGAACATCGATAGTCATATATCAATGCCCTCTATTTTTATATATGTATTAGTAGTGTGTTCGTATACGTAGATAGCAAAAATACCCCAACCTGATGCAGTAGGGTGGGGTATATTTAATAAACAATTTTAAGTCTAATCAGTGAACACTTAGATTACCAGTAGAACTGCATGATCCAATGCAAGATAGGTATACCCAATACATTGATTAATACAGTAGCTGTAATAGGAACAACTAGGAAAGCTTTTACAGATTTTCTGTAGCGACCACCGAGGGTAGCGATAGTTGCCACCGTGTTTGGTGTGATGCCTAAGCCGTGGCCAAGGAGGGCAGCACCGATGACAACGCCGTCGTAATCTTTACACAGCACAGGAAATACGATGAATCGTGTAAACAGAATAATCGCAATGACTTGTACCACAAGAATCACAAGCATGGGTCCTGTAAGCGCACGTAATGCGATTACAGGTACGCTCATGAATACAGTAGTTAAGAAGATGGTAATGCTAATTTGACTGAATAAGGCAATAGCTTTAGAATTGATGAACGTTTGGCCCATGGCATCGCCACCATTACGGATAGCAATGGCCAATAACATGGATACGATGAACGTAGGAATGTGTAAACCAAAGGTATTTAATAAATAGTGGGAACCGCCAATGCCGATGCTGACACAGATAAGAACTAATAATAAGTTGACGATAATGCCAACCGGTGTCGGTGCGGGGGAATCTGGTGGGGGAGGTGCTGTTTCATAGCGATTGAACTTTTCAATTAAATATTGGCCCATAGGACCGCCGATGAACACACCGATAATGGTAGTGAATGCAATGATACCATGTGCTACAGTTTCACCATTTAAGGCATTCCCTAAGTCATGACCTAAGGCGGACACAAAGTTGTAGCTACTTTCAAGAGATAAAGAGCCTAATAAAATTGCATAGTGTTTGTCTAAGCCAAATAGACTAGCTAGTCCTAAGCCAATGCTGATTTGCATAATCACAAGTAAAGTACTCATGCCCCAGTAGCGAGGGATGGCTTTCAAAGAAGATGTACAAATTTGTACAGGTGCTACTAGCCCCATAGTGGCGAAGAATGCCACCATAGCAGGAACGAGAACAGCCTTGTCCAGAGTAATGAGTATAAGACCAGAAATTTGTAGTAGAAATACAATCATTGCTACAGTTAAACCACCAATAGCAGGCACTGGGATAGCCCAACGATGCAAGATGTTAATGTGCTTGTGCATAAAGGTTCCCAGTAAAAAGGAAAACAGTGAGAGTATGACCGTTTCTACGGCGCCAAGATGGAATTGTAGCATGTACGACGATGCCATGAAATGCCTCCTAACTTTAGGTACAAAAGACTACGATGGTGCAGTAGTGCGCATAGGATTCACTTGCACCAAAATCATAGTGAGATAGTCTGAAATAATACTCTCCTATTATACAACTAAACATCTAATATGTAAAAGCTATCCATAAGAAATGAATATCACTACATGAACATAAAATGCTAATATAACAGATACATAGGAATATACACATACCGATATGTCTACGGAGGTATACAGAAAAAGCGCACCGTCCACGAAGGATAGTGCGCTTTTATGAAAGATCAGGAAAGTATTGTTATGAGTTTAACTTTCTGGTGTTTTAAGAGGACACCATAAACCTCGGCGGTAGTCGCGTATTCCAGAAAGGACAACGCGGAGTGCACGCTGTGCGTCAGCTTTTGAGAGGGGCGGTATTCCATCTAAGCGATAGGAAATGCCAAGACTTTCATATTTATTAACCCCCATGACGTGGTAAGGTAAGCAATCTACAGCTTTCAAATGTTTGAAAGGACCTAGAAAGAAACCAAGCCGATACCAGCGATCGCGATTATCTGTGATGGTTGGGACTACCACGTGGCGTACCCAAAAATCGGTGCCATGATCGTCTACAAATTGAGCGAACTCTAGGACCGCATCATTAGGTTTGCCGGTTAGTGTTTCGTGTATAGAGGAATCGATCTCTTTCACATCAAGAATGACTAAATCCGTTACATCAAGAAGCAGTTTGTACTCTCTAGCCTGTTCCTGTGTGTAGCAAATCCCGCTTGTATCTAAACAAGTATGAATTCCCTTTCCGTGAAAGAAAGTAAAGAGTTCGATAATAAAAGGGAGTTGCAACAATGCTTCGCCACCAGTGACGGTAATGCCTCCGGTGATATAAAAGTCTCGATTCCTTTCAAATTGTGTCCACACATCTGCCACCGTCATTTCTTGGGCATACGTAGAGGGATCCCAAGTATCTGGGTTATGGCAATAGGCACATCGCAATGGGCAACCTTGAAGGAAGAGGACAAATCGCATGCCCGGACCATCTACAGTACCCATGGTCTCAATGGAATGAATGCGACCTACCATAGTGTATTACATGGATTGATGGAATGTACGGGAGATCACTTCGTCTTGTTGTGCTTTTGTCAACTTGTTGAAATGAACAGCGTAACCAGATACACGGATAGTCAATTGTGGATACAATTCAGGATGTTTTTGAGCATCTAATAATGTTTCACGATTGAATACGTTTACGTTTAAATGGTGGCCGCCTTTTTTGCTGTACCCATCTAATAACTGTACTAAATTATCAACTTGTTGTTCGTTAGTCATATTTACTCCTTTTCTTCAGGGAAAGTAACATTTGGCTCACGGCAAGCTAGATTTTCACAACCATCAGCTAAGGCATGTTCAATATTGCCTAGGTCTAGGTCTAAATCTAAGTCGCCTAATGTAACCATAGACTCTCCGGATTTACCAAGAGAATCTGGAATAATAGAGAATGTATTAGAAATACCATCGCAACAATCACGCCATGGCATTTTAGCAACAGATGCTAGGGAAGAGATAGCACCGTGTTCGTCACGACCATGCATAGGGTTGGCTCCTGGGGCAAATGGAATACCTGCTTTACGTCCGTCAGGAGTAGCACCAGTAGCATTACCGTATACTACATTCGATGTAATGGTTAATAGTGACATGGTTGGAACAGATTGACGATACGTAGGATGCTTACGAATTTTATTCATAAAACCAGATACGACTGTAGCTGCTAATTCATCTACACGATCATCATCATTACCATATTTAGGGAATTCGCCTTCAATTTCAAAATCAATAGCAATACCATTTTCATCGCGAATTGGTTTTACTTTTGCATATTTAATAGCAGATAGGGAATCGGCTACTACGGAAAGTCCAGCGATACCTGTGGCAAACCAACGTGTCACCTTACGGTCATGCAATGCCATTTCCAATTTTTCATAGGCGTATTTGTCATGCATGTAATGAATGATATTTAAAGCATTCACATAGACACCTGCTAACCATTCCGTCATATCTTCAAAGCGTTCCATGACTTCGTTGAAGTCAAGGTATTCTGAAGTAATAGGGCGGAATTTTGGACCTACTTGTTTTTTCAGCTTTTCATCTACGCCACCATTGATTGCGTATAGTAAGGCTTTCGCTAAGTTACAGCGAGCGCCAAAGAATTGCATTTCTTTACCAATACGCATAGGGGATACGCAGCAGGCGATAGCGTAATCATCGCCAGAATTTGGGCGCATGATTTCGTCGTTCTCATATTGAATGGAAGATGTTGCAATAGAGAGCTTCGCACAGAACTTTTTGAAACCTTCAGGAAGGGAAGGAGACCAAAGTACTGTTAAGTTTGGTTCAGGAGCAGGACCAAGGTTTTGCAATGTATGTAGGACACGGAATGCCGTTTTAGACACTAGTGTACGTCCATCAGTGCCCATACCACCGATAGACTCAGTTGTCCATACAGGATCACCAGTAAATAAATTGTTGTATTCATGGATACGTGCGAAACGAACCATGCGCAATTTCATAATGAAGTGATCCACCATTTCTTGGATTTGTTCTTCTGTATATTTACCAGATTTCAAATCACGTTCTGCATAGATGTCCAAGAAAGTGGAGTTACGTCCGATGGACATAGCTGCACCGTTTTGTTCTTTGATAGCACCCAAATAGCCAAAGTATAACCATTGGATCGCTTCTTTTACATCGGTAGCAGGTTTGGAGATATCAAATCCGTAGGACGCAGCCATTTCTTTTAATTCTTTCAAAGAACGGATTTGATCTCGAATTTCTTCGCGGTCACGAATGACATCTGGCATCATATCGCCCATGGTAATGTTAAATTGATCTTCTTTGTCTTTGATCAAATAGTCTATACCATATAAGGCTACACGGCGATAATCACCGATAATTCGGCCACGACTATACGCGTCAGGTAGGCCCGTAATAATGTGAGCAGAGCGAGCAGCTCTCATCTCAGGTGTATATACATCAAATACACCATCATTGTGTGTCTTACGATGAGTTTTAAAGAAGCTTTCAAGAGTTGGATCCATTTTGTAACCATACTCTTCGATAGCACTTTTAGCAGTTCGTAAACCACCATAAGGGAACATGGCACGTTTTAAAGGATAATCAGTTTGAAGACCTACAATTTGTTCATCTTCTTTAATAATATATCCAGGGGCATGCGCCGTAATATGAGTTGCTACATCAGTATCTGCATCGATGACAGAACCTTTTTGTCGTTCTTCCTCATATAAATCTAATACCCGTTGCCAAAGTCTAGTAGTTCGTTCTGTAGGACCTACTAGAAAAGAATCATCGCCTACATAAGGCACATAGTTTCGTTGGATAAAATCGCGTACGTCCACGGACTTATCCCATACACCTGTATTGAAGTCTTTCCATGCTTGTTGCATAATATACCTCCAAATACACATTAAAACGCAACCCATAGGGTTAACCTTATTGTAATCTATAATAATTATCATTACAATATAAAAGTTTTTATGGGTTATATTATTTTTGAAAGAGATGTATGAGTAAATAGTCAAACATTAAATAACGCTATATACAGGATGTAAGATATCTAATAAGGTATATTACAAAGTTGTATATAGCGTTACTATAGTATAGATTCATATTTTTAAAATTAAGAAATATACTCACTTTTTAGTGTGGTGATATAGAACTCTCTCTTTAATGATATGGTAAGTACGTGAGAAATACGGTTTTAATTGGCTTTCACTTAGGTCAGTACCAAAGGCACGTTCACTAACAAGGAACAGTGGAGGAGATTGGATGCGTTTTGCCACAGCTAATCCATTGAATGATTTCCACCATCGTTCCAGGTCGTTGATAAACTGTTCTGTGGATGTGAAATAGTAAGAAACAGGGTTTGGCAATCCTAATAGTTGTTCCAGTGTACCGCTTTCGTAGGCCCGCAAGATATCCTCAGGGGTCAAGCGTTGATGAGGCAGTGTATGGGGTGTACCTTCTACGAAGGCACGGAATAAGCAATCATGGTATTCGTATTGCAATGGGTCACCAAGTCCTTGTGTCACATCTTGTGCATCAGATAACTCGGCACTAGGTACTACATTAATGGACCCTTGAGGGATGACCTCTCGTTTGAAAACGTGCTCATTCATGTGGCGTGCCAGTGCATACACATCCGTTTTCCACACATCCCCTGTTACGGCAAGGAAGCCAGCTAAATCACCGTACATCGTGGCATACCCAACGGTGAACTCCGTTTTATTGCCATTGCATGTGAAAGCCCCATTCACAGCAGATGCTATACCGGCTAGGATACGAGACGAACGATCACGTGCTTGGATGTTTTCTTTGGCAAGGGTGGATAGCTGTAAGAATGTGCTAGTTTCTAAGTCGGTATCCACATGAGTTTGCTCAGTATAGTTTGTAGTAAATTGCTGCGATTCACATATAGTATCTATTGTAGAATGGGAGATAGTAGCATCATCTGCTGGTATATGCTTATGTACATGACCAGAGGTCTTTAGAGGGAATTTTGTGAAAGGTTGACTTTCTAGCTGTGCAACGGTGGTATTCACACCTTCCTTGATAGGGAATACGCCGTAATGGCAACCAATATTTCGTGCTAATTGGTATGCTAAGTCTTTTGTCATGTCAGAGTTGTAACGGCTTGGCATATTGACTAAGTATAAATTTTCTGGTGCTAATACAATGCTGTACAAAGCAGCATTAAGGGCAGAGTCAATGCCACCAGAAGCACCGATGACAATTTTTTTAATCCCAGTTTGTGCTAAAAATTGACGAATGCCGTATTGAAGGGCTTTGAATAGGGTAGGGATGTAAGTAGGAGTGCTTTCGGTTTGGAGTGAGACAGTAGGCTGAGGTTGCCATACTGTATCTTTTAATAAGGTAGGTCGTACAGTATTTTCAAAAGCAGGTACTTCTTCCACAACAGAACCGTTTACGTCATATAGCGTGGAGCAACCGTCATAGATGCAGATATTTTTGCCGTTGTTTTGAATGCCCACATGGTTCGTATAGGCAATAGGAGTATTGTATTGTTTGGCTTGTGCGCTAAATAGGGAGCGGCGCTGCTCTTGCTTATGAATTGTGTAAGGCGAAGAGGAACAATTCACAATCAGATCGATATGCTGACCTTTCGCTTTTGCAGATTCCACCATAAGACTTGTGGGACAATCTGGATAGTGCGTATCCCAGCTATCTTCACAGATAACAGGAGCAATAGTGAAAGCTCCTTGTCGAGTGGAAATCGTGAGAGACTGATTGATATCTGATAAAGGAAGATTGCGCTCTTTTGCCACTATATTGGCGCTAATGAAATACCGAGGTTCATTAAAGTACCGATAACAGGGCAATAAGGTTTTAATTGTAAATGGATAAGGTTGGGATGGGTTAGATACCAGTTGTCCTTTGGATGCTACATATAGAGCATTGTATTTACGAAGACTGCCGTCCAAGTTACGTAGATGTTCATCGATGCCTACATTGCCGAAGATAATTGTAAGATTAGTGTTTTTTGTGGCTTTTATTAGTTCCTCACCATAGTAGAGACAATCATTTATAAAAGGTACTTGGTCCCATAAGTCGCCTACCATGTACCCGCTGAGACACAATTCCGGAAAGATAAGGATATCTGTGCTCACCGCCTTCGCATAGTCGATGGCATGCATCATAGATTGAAAGTTTGTAGCAGGATCACCAGGGTGTACCTGAATTTGTCCAAAAGCAATACAAATCATGGGGAACTCCTTTATTGTATAGATTAACGTGTTGATAGTTGTTGTGTATATTATAGCATTTTATGGATGATTTGTAGTGGGAAGTGGAAATAAAGAAAAATTGGGGGTATCTCATGTGTGAGACGTTGTTATTGAGGAGATGGTGTATATAAGCTGTATTTGAATGAAAGATTGTGTATTGGCAATAACGTAAAAATATGGGATACATACTAGTTTTTAATTGAAAGATTAAGTATAATGAACTCATATAGTTTTGGCTTGAGAGAGGACGTATGTATATGAATAAATTAATAAAAGCGACAATATGCGTAGGGTTAGGCGTGGCTTTTCTAGGAGGATTTTCTTCTGAAGCAAAGTTTAGCAATGTAGATTCTGCAACGATCGATTTTAAAAACTATGATAAAGATTATAAGATTTGGTTTAATACGGATGCAGATGAAGTGTATATGTACCCAAATGATGGAAAGCTTGAATTGCGAGCTAAAGGTAAGAAAACACAGGTGCCGACTACTTTAGGGGAAGATACTTTTCGGATTAGATCCTATTATGATGTTAATCGTGATATTACTTTATATGTGATTGATGCAGGCATAAAAAATGGTAATAGAGGTACATCGACTCGTACTTTTATATATCGATATAATCGACAAGCAAAGATATGGGAGAAATTAGTAGACTCTGCTAACTATTATAGTCCGTATACAGTGCAAAATATCTATACAAGATTCGCTGAAGATTTAGGGTTTAAACACGCTGACTTTATGTTAATATTCTCGGATATGGAACATCATAAAGAAGAGTTTTGGTATCCATTAGATTGGAACAATAGTGCAGGAAAAATAGAATATCAAGTACCTCGTCAAGTTATGATTGATTATGAATAAAAGATAATACGCATATAATAACATCCCCACATGGAATCTATTCTTATGTGGGGATGTTTTATTAAAATTTTATTAGAAATAGTCCATTCCATGCTATAATGAATTCATACAGATATTTTTTCTATCTTTCACAAGGAGGAACGATATGTCATCCATTGCTATTATTGGTGGTACTGGTGTGTACGACCCAAATATGTTTGAAACTATGACGGAATCATCTTTGATGACGCCCTATGGTGAAATTCACTATGTGTGCGGTACCTATGAGGGCAAGACGGTGTATTTCTTAGCCCGTCATGGTCGTGATCATTCTATTCCACCGCACAAGATTAATTATCGTGCCAACATTTGGGGTTTGAAAAAGTTAGGGGTTAAGTTCATTGTATCTACTACAGCGGTAGGTTCTTTGGATGAGAACTTCGGACCTGGTCATTTTGTGTTGACGGACCAATTCCTAGACTTTACGAAAAACCGGGTGAATACATTCTACGAAGGTGGCGATCGTCCGGTGGCACATGTGGATGTAACGAATCCATATAGCCCTGAGTTGCGAGGTATTGTAGAAAGTGCAGCGAAATCTTTAGGATTAACGGTTCACAATGGTGGCACGTACGTATGTACAGAGGGGCCTCGCTTTGAATCTCCTGCTGAAATCCGCATGTATGCTATGTTAGGGGGTCAAACGGTGGGTATGACAAACGTACCGGAAGTGACCTTAGCGAATGAAGCGGAAATGGCATATATGACAATTTCCATGGTCACAAACTATGCCGCAGGTATTTCTGAATCTGCTTTGACCCATGGTGAAGTGGTAGATATGATGAAAGAAATGGCTGAGCAATTACAAGCGCTTGTGAAAGAAGTCATCAAAGGCATCGATGTGAATGCAGACTATCCAGCGCATCATCGTATGTCTGAATATGGTGGCTTTCAATTATAATCTATGGTGAAGAATCTAAAAGGAGAACGCCAATGCAATCTTTAATTCGAGATATTTCATTAGCCGCTGAAGGTCGTAAAAAAATCGACTGGGTAGCTAATTTTATGCCTACGTTGAACACATTAGGGGACCGTTTTGAAAAAGAACAAACTTTCAAAGGTCAAACCATCGTTGTGTCCGTTCATTTAGAGGCGAAAACTGCGTACTTATCTACTGTTTTAAAACGTGGTGGCGCCGATGTGATTGTCACAGGTTCCAACCCATTGTCTACCCAAGATGATGTGGCAGCAGGACTGGTAGATATGGGTTTAACTGTATATGCTTGGTACAATTGTACAGATGAAGAATATACGATGTTCTTGAACAAAGCACTGGATCATAAACCTCATATCATCATCGATGACGGTGGAGATTTAGTAAGCTTGTTACATACAACACGAACTGATGCAAAAGAACGTTTGTTGGGCGGTAGTGAAGAAACCACAACAGGTGTACACCGTTTGAAAGCCTTGGCTGAAGCGGAACAGTTGACATTCCCAATGATCGCTGTTAACGACTCTAACTGTAAATACTTATTCGACAATCGCTATGGTACTGGCCAATCTGTTTGGGATGGTATTATGCGCACTACGAACTTAACAGTAACAGGTAAAAATGTGGTGGTTGCTGGTTACGGCTGGTGCGGTAAAGGCGTGGCACTTCGTGCCAAAGGCCTAGGTGCTCACGTGTATGTAACAGAAGTAGATCCAATTAAAGCAATCGAGGCTGTATTTGATGGTTTCAAAGTATTACCAATGGTGGAAGCTGCTAAAATTGGCGATATTTTCTGTACGGTCACAGGCTGTAAAGACGTTATTACAGAAGAGCACTATGCTGTGATGAAAGATCGCGCTGTACTTTGTAATGCAGGCCATTTCGATTGTGAAGTAAATGTAAAAGACTTAGAAGCCATGGCTGTATCTCATGAACGAGTGCGTCAAAATATCGAAGCCTACCATATGCAAGATGGTCGTCAATTGTATGTGCTAGCAGAAGGTCGACTTGTGAACTTAGCAGCAGGGGATGGACATCCAGCAGAAATTATGGACTTGTCCTTTGCTATGCAGGCATTAGCAGCGGAGTACATCTTACATCATGGGGCAGATATGGAAGATGATGTACATGTATTACCATATGAAGTAGATGCAGAAATTGCGAAACTAAAATTACAATCCATGGGCTATGACTTAGATACATTGACACAAGAACAGTATGACTATTTATATACTGTGAATTAAAAGAGTTATACCTTACTATTGCAGAAAGAAGGTTAATGTATAACCTAAGGGCTAACAACTAAACAAAAGGACCTACAGGTATATTGGTGATGAGAGTGGCAACTTTCATCACCAATTTTATTATCTACAAAACTACTAACATAGACAGAAAGATAATGATCGTATAATCATAGAATATGATATCCCAATAGCAGATATCTCATATAGTGGTGGAAAATAGTTACAACTAATGTTTAAAAAGATATTTATCCTCTGTATAAATACAAAAATAAAGAAAATATACGCTATGGGTTTACTAAATTAACTCATATATAAATTCTTATATTTATATTTGACAAACTACTCACGTTACATTCATAATAGGAAAGCATAGATTTTCTATAGAGTTATCACTTGTTCTTTAATCTGATAAAGTAAAAAAGGGGAAGATGACTTTCACAGTTAGAAAATCCAAAAGAAGAGTTTAAAAAAAGGAAGGGTGTAACATGAAAAAATCCATGTTCAAACGTGCACTAGCATTGGGTGCTACGGCTATTTTAGCTGCGGCGATCGCTGGTTGCGGTGGCAATAGTTCATCAACAAACAATGCAAATGAAGCAAAAGTAGCTTTATTGACTACGACGTCTGGCGCAGCAGCTGCCTATGGTGAATCTATTAAGAATGGTGCAGAGTTAGCAGTAGCACAAATTAATGGCGATGCTAACAATGTAAAAATCAATTTGTTAGTAGAAGATACAAAAGGTGACAAAAACGAAGCTATCAATGCGATGAACAAAGTCATTGCAAAAGATAAAGTCGTAGCTGTCATTGGACCTATGTTATCTGGTGAAATGATGGCAGCAGGCCCAATTGCTAACAAAAATAAAGTGGTAGCATTGGGTACTTCTACAACTGCAGAAGGCATCACTGATATCGGAGATTACATTTTCCGTAATGCCGTACCAGAATCCTTAGCAGTAGATGCAGCGATTCGTCAATCTCACAAAGTATTAGGCTTCAAAACAGCAGCGATTATGTACTCCAACAACAATGACCAAATGGTATCTGTAAATAATACTGCTAAAAAAGCGTTGGAATCTGAAGGAGTCCAAATTGTAGCGACAGAAACATTCGCTGACAAAGATACAGATTTCTCTGCACAGTTGACTAAAATTCAACAAGCAAAACCTGATGTTATCGTAGTTGCTTCTCTTTACCAAGAAGGCGCATTAATCATGAAAAAAATGCGTGAAATGGGTATGAATCAACCTGTAATTGGTTCTAATGGTTTCAACAGCCCTGAATTCATTAAAATTGCAGGTGCTGCAGCTGATGGTGTTATCGTAGGTACACCTTGGTTCCCTAATAAAGAAGACCAAAAGGTAAAAGACTTCCGTAAAGCTTATAAAGATAAATACGGTAAAGAACCAGACCAATTCGCAGCTCAAGCTTATGATGCTGTATACCTCTATGAAGCAGCTTTGAAAAAAGCAGGTTCTACTACAGATCGTGAAAAATTCCGCGATGCTTTGAAAAATATTGCTGACTTCGTTGGTGTAACTGGTCAATTCAAATTCAACGAAAAACGTGACCCTTCCATGGAAGTTCAAGTTTTACAAATTAAAAACGGTCAATTTGACGCATTAAAAAAATAAAAAGTTGAGGTAGTATAGTGTTTTTACAACAATTAGTTAACGGGTTAACCCTCGGTAGCTTATATGCTGTACTCGCTATTGGCTTAACACTTGTGTTTGGCGTTTTAAATATCATCAACATGGCACACGGAGGCATCTTTATGATAGGTGCCTTCGTTGGTCTTTTTATGGTAACTGTTTTTGACGTTAACATTTTTGTAGCCCTTATCGTAGCTATGGCTGTCGGAGCTATCCTCGGTTATCTATTAGAATTTGTGGCGCTTCGTCCACTACGTAAGAAAAAGGTGTCTCACTTGGCACCACTTATTAGTACTATTGGTGTTTCTATTTTTCTTGAAAGTTTGGCATTATTGCTTTGGGGCCCTCAAACAAGATCTTTCCCACCAGACTATATTGGTGGTCTAATCGACTTTGGAGCTTTCAAAATTTCCATGGTACAAATTATTGGTTTAGGTGTTTCTGTTATTTTAATGCTAATTCTTAATATAGTTATTAAGAAAACTAAAATTGGTAAGGCTATTCGTGCCGTATCTATGAGTACAGAAACAGCGGCTCTCTTGGGCATTAATCCAACAATGATTATATCTGTTACCGTTATGATTGCATCTGCCTTGGGTGCAGCTGCAGGTGTATTGGTAGGCTTGTCCTTCAATGCTATTGAGCCTACTATGGGTGTTATTATTGGATTTAAAGGCCTTGCCGTACTTATCTTAGGTGGTCTTGGTAATATTACAGGCGCCATGGTTGGTGGTTTTATTTTAGGTGTTGCAGAAATCTTCTCTGTTGCATATGGAGCCTCTACATTCCGTGACGCAGTGGCCTTTGGCCTCATTATCCTATTATTATTCTGGCGCCCACAAGGCTTGTTTGGTTCTAAAGATAAAGGGGGTAGACCTTAATGGATTTATTAAACCCGTATTATCTACAGATCGTGATGTTCTTCATCATCAATGCCATCATGGGTATTTCTATTTACTTCACACTTGCAAGTGGTCAGCTTTCTTTAGGGGCTGCTGGTTTTATGAGTGTTGGTGCATACGTAGGGGCTATCCTTTCTTTGAAAGCTGATTTGCCTATCGTTGTAGGCATCATTATTGGTGGCCTAGTTGCTAGCCTTGTAGCCGTTATTATCGGCTTACCAACAACACGTCTTCGCGGTTTATATCTTGCCATTGCTACTCTTGGTTTTGGCGAAGTTGTGCGTGTTATTTTCTTGAATTTGGATATTACTAATGGTGCGTTAGGCCTTTCTGGTATTCCATCTATTCCTCAAGAATTAACAAATTTAGCCTATGAACTTGATATCGATGGTTTAATGGGCATCGATGCTGTTGCATGGGGCAACTTAATGGCTATTATTATTTTGCTAATCATTTTAGTATTGATTATTGCCTTCTGTGTACGCATTAATAATAGTCGTGTTGGTCGTGCCTTTGCAGCGATTAAGGCGGATGATCATGCAGCAGAATTAATGGGGATTAACGTTGTATACTACAAGATGATGGCATTTATCATTGGTGCTTTCATCGCCGGTATTGGCGGTGGTTTGTATGCTCATATTACAAACTTTATTAATCCTACAGACTTTAGCTATCACAAGGTAGTACAAATCTTATTGTTCCCTGTATTTGGTGGTTCTAATGTAGTATGGGGCT
>ERZ772909.294-NODE-294-length-32880-cov-5.048134_pt1 | contig 32880 bp, 24 predicted proteins | sample MGYA00511137_ERZ772909 | MGnify/ENA primary metagenome ERZ772909 (study PRJEB29015, sample SAMEA2738095) | human oral metagenome | biome: human oral; feature: human-associated habitat; material: saliva | place: China | collected 2270 ... | reverse complement strand
CCAAGGACGATACCAACGGCTGGATTTCCACCAAATACGCGGAAGGTTGACCACACAACCAAACCTGGCAAGATGATGAAGGCTGTATCTGTGAGGATTTGGCTGTAAATGGTAACATCTTCTGGAAGAGTCATTCCGAGAGCATTCAAGAGACCACGAACACCCATGAAGAGACCAGTTGCTACGATAACTGGGATGATTGGTACAAATACGTCACCAAACGTACGGATAGCACGTTGGAACCAGTTCCCTTGCTTAGCAGCTTCTGCTTTCATGTCATCTTTTGATGAAGTTGGTAAACCTAAGGCTACAACTTCGTCATAAATCTTATTAACCGTACCAGTACCAAAAATGATTTGATATTGACCTGAGTTAAAGAAAGCTCCCTGAACTTTTTCTAGGTTCTCGACAGTATTTTTGTCGATTTTACCTTCATCTTTAACCATCACGCGCAAGCGAGTCGCACAGTGGGCTACACTGTTGACATTCTCACGTCCGCCAAGAGCTTCGATGACCTTTTTTGCAATTTCAGTATTATTCATTTGCAAAAATCTCCTTATAGATATTTTTAACTTTTTGAAAGCGATTTTATCACCTTTACGAATATTATTTTACCATGATTCAAAAATATGTCAAGCGTTTTGCAGAAATTTTGATTTTTCGCTGTTAAAGGTTGATTTTTAAGCAGGAAACGTTTACTATAGTAATAAGAAATAATATGATTTGGAGGACAAAAGATTGGCTTGGACGACTGAAAAACGCTACAAACGTTATGAAGACTGGACTCAGGAAGAGATGCAGCAGATCAAAGAAAACATGGCTAAATCTCCTTGGCGGGCCAGCTATCACGTGGAGCCTCAAACTGGTCTGCTCAATGACCCCAATGGCTTTTCTTACTTTGACGGCAAGTGGGTGGTGTTTTATCAAAACTTTCCTTTCGGAGCAGCTCACGGTCTCAAGTGCTGGGTTCAGATGGAAAGCGATGACTTAGTCCACTTCACCGAAACTGGTCTTCGAGTGCTGCCAGATACTGCTCTGGACAGCCACGGTGCCTACTCTGGCTCTGCCATGCAGGTTGATGACAAACTCTTTCTCTTCTATACTGGTAATGTCCGTGATGAGAATTGGGTGCGTCACCCCTATCAAATCGGTGCCCTATTAGATAAAGCAGGCAATCTTGAAAAAATTGACAAGGTCTTGATTGAGCAGCCTTCTGAAGCGACCGACCACTTCCGCGATCCACAGATTTTAAACTACAAAGGCCAATTCTATGCTATTGTCGGCGGGCAAAATCTAGACAAACGAGGCTATGTCAAGCTTTACAAGGCTGTTGATAACGACTATACCAACTGGGAAGTCGTTGGCGATTTAGACTTCGCCAATGACAAGACAGCCTATATGATGGAGTGCCCTAATCTAGTCTTTATCAACGACCAACCAGTCCTGCTTTATTGCCCTCAAGGTTTGTCTAAGGACATGTTGGACTATGACAACATTTATCCAAATATGTATAAAATAGGTCAATCGTTTGACACAAGCAAAGCTGCTATGATTGATCCTAGCCCTATCCAAAATCTGGACTACGGCTTCGACTGCTACGCCACCCAAGCCTTTAACGCACCTGATGGCCGTGCACTCGCTGTCAGCTGGCTAGGCTTGCCTGATGTGGAATACCCTTCTGACCGCTTCGACCATCAGGGGACCTTCTCCCTCGTCAAGGAATTGACCCTAAAAGACGGCAAGCTCTACCAATACCCAGTCCCAGCAATCAAGGACTTGCGAGTAGAGGCTCAGCCTTTCGCTGCTTTGGCAGAAAGCAAGAACAGCTATGAACTAGAGCTGAATCTTGCTGCAGACACTGAGCATGAAATCGTCCTCTTTGCAGACAAGGATGGCAAGGGCCTACGCATCAATTTTGACCTCAAGGCAGGACAAGTGACTGTTGACCGTAGTCAGACGGGCGAGCCATTCGCACTGGACTTTGGAACCAGCCGAAGCTGCAATATTGACAAAGAAGCAACAAGTGCTACTATCTTCATCGATAAATCGATTTTTGAAATTTTCATCAATAAAGGAGAAAAAGTATTTTCCGGCCGTGTCTTCCCGAAAGAAGACCAGACAGGCATTGCTATTACCAAGGGCAATCCAACCGGTACTTACTATGAATTAGAATATGGTCGCAAAGCTAACTGATGTAGCAAAACTTGCAGGAGTCAGCCCCACAACTGTTTCCCGCGTCATCAACAGAAAAGGCTACTTGTCTGATAAAACGATTTCTAAAGTTGAAGCAGCCATGCGAGAGTTGGCCTACAAACCCAACAATCTGGCGCGGAGTCTCCAAGGAAAATCAGCCAAGCTAATTGGACTTATTTTCCCTAATATCAGCAATGTCTTTTATGCAGAATTGATCGGTAAGCTGGAGCACGAGCTCTTTAAACAAGGCTATAAAACCATCATCTGTAATAGTGAGCATGACTCTGATAAGGAGCTAGAATACCTTGAGATGCTGGAGGCCAATCAGGTGGACGGCATCATTTCTGGTAGCCACAATCTAGGAATCGAGGACTACAATCGCGTAACCGCTCCTATCATTGCCTTTGACCGCAATCTTTCGCCGGATATCCCTGTTGTTTCCTCAGACAACTATGGCGGCGGGGTGCTGGCAGCTCAGACCTTGGTCAAGGCTGGCGCTCAAAACATCATTATGATTACTGGCAATGACAATTCCAACTCGCCGACCGGCCTGCGCCATGCTGGCTTCGCCTCTGTTCTACCAGACGCTCCTATTATCAATGTGTCTAGCGACTTTTCTCCAGTCCGAAAGGAAATGGAAATCAAGCACATTTTGACCCACAAGAAGCCAGATGCTATCTTCGCATCAGATGATTTGACAGCCATTTTAGTCATGAAGGTCGCTCAGGAGTTAGGTATCCAGATTCCTGAAAATTTAAAAATCATCGGCTACGACGGCACCTACTTTGTGGAGAACTATTATCCTCAACTAGCGACTATTAAACAGCCACTGAAAGAGATTGCCAAACTTCTGGTCGATTTACTGCTACAAAAAATTGACAAGCAAGAAGTCACAACGACTGGCTACTTCCTGCCAGTGAACCTCTTGCCAGGCAAGAGTGTGTAATTTTCATTCAATCCCTACTAAATAAGAAAATGGAGTTTGGGACAAAAAGATTTCAATTTTTAAAAATTTTAATTATTAAACCCTTCAAATCTATAATTAAATGCGAAAAGCGAACAAAGCAGAATTCTGATTACCAGAAAATTAGTTTTGTTCGCTTTTTATATTTGAGGTCGGACTTTTGTCCCACTCTCTTTCTTTTTGATTTACAGTTTTTACTTGGAAAAATCAGCAAAACTGATATCTAGTCCAGCAATTTTACTCTCCTGCCAAGCGGTAAATGGTCTCAGCATAGATATCCATCGCACGATAGAGATCATCTAAAAATGCTCTTTCATTGGCTTGATGCTCCGTCTGCTCAGCACCTGGGAATAGAGCCCCGAAGGCCACACAGTTTGGCATGGTTCGAGCAAAGGTAGCGCCACCAGAGGACATAGCTGGACTAGTATCGCCAGTCTTTTCTTGATAGATAGCCATCAGGGTGCTGACTAGTTCGCTGTCCTTAGGTACATAAAGCGGAGCCAGATAGTCAAATTCTTCATAGTCAAGCTGGTAGCGCCCAGCAATCTCTGCTAGTTTTGCCACTAGCTGATCTTTATCCGCCAAGACAGGAATCCGAATATCAATACGGATTTCAGACTTTTCTGAGTTCAGCGTCAGACCTGCAATGTTAAAGGATAGTCTGCCAGACGGTTCATCTGAAATGTCACCAAATAAACGGCCGCCAGTCGCATCTTCTCCCACTGCTTCTGCAATAAAGGCCAAGGCAGGATGAGCTTCTAAAGGCTGCAAAACTGTCGCCAGTCGAACAATAGCATTGATACCTTCAGCTGCATCCTTGGCATGCTTAGGTAGACCGAGAACAGTGACTTGTTGGTCATTTTGCTCGTAGTCAAAAGAAGCTGCCTGCAAACCTGCCACGACCTGCTCTAAAAGCTCCCCTTGATAGCTAGCCTTGCCAGGCACAACATTAAAGGCTGCTCCTGCTTCTAGCTTCAGCTGATTTGAGCCAGGACCATGTAACTTGACCTGTAAGAGGCCTTTTTCAGCATAGGTCAGAGGAAAAGAAGAATCTGGTGCAAAACCAAGCGTCGCTGTTTCCTCTAGTTCATTGTACCGCTCCATGCAGCGCCAGAGGGTCTCTTCGTCCGTACCAAAGATAAAACGCACCCGTTTTTTAAATTTAACTCCGCTATCTAGCAGAGACTTGACTGCGTAGAGAGCAGCCATTGACGGTCCCTTATCATCTTGAACACCACGTCCGAAAATCCAGCCGTCTTTAATAGTTGCCTCAAATGGCGGTGTCTGCCAATCCGCCTCATCACCTGATGGAACAACATCCAAATGACAGAGAACGGCCAGAAGCTCTGCTCCCTGACCGATTTCTGCATATCCATAATAACCTTTAGGATCAAGATAGGTAGTGAAACCTAAACTTCGACAAATCTCTAAAGTTTTTTCTAGGACATCTTGGATTGCTTGTCCAAAAGGTGTTCCATTTTCTCCTTCATTGAGCACCGAAGGATAGGAAATCAAGGTTTTTAATGATGTAAGAAATTCATCTTTAACTTGATTTGTGATATATGTTTTCATGGAATCACCTCACTCACTATTTTATAGGAATGGAAGGAAAGTTCCAAGGAGAAGAAGAGCGATAGTCACTACAATGATAGCAACTACAAGTTTGCCCATGAATTTCCACCAAGTACCGATGTTGATACGTCCAAGTGCAAGAGCTCCCATTACGATACCAGATGTTGGTGCGATCAAGTTCAAGACACCTGAAGCAGATTGGTAAGCAGTGATAATCAAGCTAGGACGCACATTGACAAATTCTCCGAGAGGAGCCATGATACCCATAGTCGCGCTGGCAAGACCAGATGAAGATGGGATCAAGAATGACATAGGCAGATAGAAGATATAAGTCAAAACGATAAAGACTTGTGAAGATAGACCGCTGAGGCCTTCTTTACCCCAGTTGAGGATAGTATCTGTAATCATACCATCGTTCATGATAACTTGGATACCACGAGCAATTGCTACGATCAAGGCAACACTGAGCAAGTCAGCAGCACCATTCATAAAGGCAGAGATAATCTTGTCTTCTTTAAGACCATAAACAACACCAATAAGGATACCCATGAAGGCGAAGAGCATTGCGCCTTCTGGGAAGTACCAAGTACCCAAAGCAGCTGTAGATGAACCAATAATCTTACCGATAACTGGAAGACCAGTCAACCAAGTGTTGAAGTTATCAAAAACAGTTATCTTCAAGTCTGTCCATGGAATGAAGCTCAATACCATCAAGACAAAAGTAAGAACAAAGAGTATGAAGACATGTTTTTGTTTCTTAGTAAGAGTTGAATTGACGTTTTCTTCATCTTCTCCAACATTGAAGAATTTCATATCTTCTTCACGTGTTGCATAAGTAAGTGATTTAGTTGGATCTTTTTGAATCTTATCAGCATACTTGTAAACGAACCAAGTGCTAAGACCAGTTAAAGCAAACCAGAAAATCAAACGAAGGATAATCCCTTCCCCAAGACCTACACCTGCAGTTGATGAAGCAATACCTGTCGCAAATGGGTTCAAGGTAGATGCCAAACATCCAATTTGAGAACCGAGCAAGATAATGGCAACCCCAGTCAAGCTATCAAATCCAACAGCCATCATAACTGGCACAAGAAGAGGGTAGAAGGCCATGGTTTCTTCACCCATACCATAAGTTGTACCACCGAGGGCAAACAAAGGCATGAGAACCAAAATCAACATTTTTTCGCGGCCCTTGTATTTCTTCACAATAGAAGCAATACCAGTATCTAGCATACCAGTTTCATTGACAACGCCAAGGAAACCACCAACCATGAGGATGAAGAAGGCTACATCAATCGCTGCGCTGGTTTCTTTAATCAGCGATCCTTCCTCTGGATGAGTACCTAGCATAGCCCGAATCGGTGCCATGAGAACATCCCAAATCCCTTGCGGATTTTGAGGTTGGGCTTTGTAAACACCATCCACAAAGGCACCCGCAGGAATGATCCAAGTCAACACTGCCATAATAGCAATGATTATCAACAAGACGGTGTAAGATGAAGGCATCTTAAACCCTTTTTTAGCTTTTTCACTCATTTGTTTTTCCTCCTAATGTCTAACAAAGTGCAAAAAACCAACCACTTTCTTAAATAAATATTTAAGAAAAACGCTTTCTATTTATAATTATTTTACCATATTAAGGTCTAAAAAACTAGTATTTTTTGAAAATATCACACTTATTTTCAAGAATTATTCCTAATTTGATATAAAGATGTTAGAAATTAAATACATCTTACCAGTAAAAAAACTTATCCTTTTTCAATAATTGTTCCGCTTTCAGATTCGATCAAAGCTCCAAGGTTTTCAAGGGAAGTAATAACTGCTTTTCCTTCTGGACGGCCATTGACAAAAGCGATAGCTGCTTCTACTTTTGGAAGCATGCTTCCTGGTGCAAATTGGTCTTGTTTGATATATTCTTCCAGCTGAGCAACATTCACATGTTCCAATTTTGCTTGGTCTGGTTTATTGTAGTTTACAAAGACATAGTCTACACCAGTCAAGACGATGAAGAGGTCAGCTTCGACTAATTCCGCCAAGCGTTGAGAAGCAAAGTCCTTATCAATAACAGCTTCCACACCAGCCAAATGACCGTTGTCTTCCTTGATGACTGGAATTCCGCCACCACCAGCAGCAACGACCACTTGACCAGCATTCAAGAGGGTACGAATTGTTTCGATTTCCTTGATATCAACAGGTTTTGGTGAAGCAACAACCTTGCGCCAGCCACGACCAGCATCTTCTTTGAAAGTTGCTCCGCTCTTTTCAGCTTCTACTTTTGCTTCTTCTTCTGAGTAGAAAGGACCGATTGGTTTGCTCAAGTTGACAAAAGCTGGGTCATTTTTATCAACAACAACTTGTGTCACAACTGAAGCAACATCTTTTTCAATGCCTTCATCCAAGAGAGCATTCTGCAAGGCATTTTGCAACCAGAAACCAATGCTACCTTCTGTCATAGCAACAAGTGAATCGAGCGGGAAAGCAGGGTTCTTTTCAGAATCAGCCGCCAAGTGTTGGAGCAAAAGATTTCCAACTTGAGGACCATTACCGTGAGTGATGATCAAATCATCCCCATTTTTGATCAGTTTTACAAGGTGCTTAGCTGTTTCCACCAAAGCTTCCTGTTGAGCTTTTGCTGATGGATCAGAAGAAAGAATCGCATTTCCTCCCAAAGCTACTACAATTTTACGATTTGCCATAAGTTCTCCTTTATCACATTCAATCGAATGGCTTTAGATTTTTGTTTAATATTTTTTCAAATTTTTATAAGAAATAACAGATTTCCATCATATAAAAGAGGACTGGACTAAAGCTATTAGTCGCAGCCCTCATAGCTGTTGGTATTACGGTTTATAAATTATACTTTTGGAATGTAAAGGTTGCCGAGTGTAGCAGCCATAACAGCTTTGATTGTGTGCATACGGTTTTCTGCTTGGTCAAAGTGGCGAGCGTATTTGCTGCGGAAGACTTCGTCTGTTACTTCCATTTCTTCTACGCCAAATTTTTCAGCGACATCTTTACCGTAAACAGTATTTGTATCGTGGAATGCTGGCAAGCAGTGCAAGAAGATCAAATCTTCGTTTTCAGCTTTCTTCACCAATTCCATGTTAACTTGGTAAGGTTTCAAAAGTGCAACGCGTTCTGCGAATTTATCTTCTTCACCCATAGATACCCAAACGTCTGTGTAAAGTACGTCTGCACCTTTAACAGCTTCGTCTGCATCTTCAGTGATGAGGATGTGTGCGCCGCTTTCTTTAGCAAAGCCTTCTGCCAATTCAACAATTTCTTTTTCTGGGAAGAGTTCTTTTGGTGAGAAGATGTGAACGTTAACGCCAAGGATAGCTCCTGTTACCAGCAAGCTGTTAGCAACGTTGTTACGTCCATCACCACAGTAAACCAATGTCAAGCCTTCCAAGCGACCAAAGTTTTCTTGAACTGTCAAGTAGTCAGCAAGCATTTGAGTTGGGTGCCATTCGTCAGTCAAACCATTCCATACTGGAACACCTGAGAATTCTGCCAATTCTTCTACCATGCGTTGGCTGAAGCCGCGGAATTCAATCCCGTCAAACATACGTCCCAATACTTTAGCTGTATCTTCTGTAGATTCTTTCTTACCAAGCTGGATATCATTAGCACCAAGGTATTCTGGATGCGCACCAAGGTCGATAGCTGCTGTAGTAAAGGCTGCACGCGTACGAGTAGATGTTTTTTCAAACAAGAGAGCGATATTCTTACCAGCAAGATAGTGGTGCTGAATATTGCGTTTCTTCAAGTCTTTCAAGTGAGCTGAAAGTCCGATTAGGTATTCTAATTCTGCACGAGTAAAGTCTTTTTCTGCAAGGAAGCTACGTCCTTGGAATACTGAATGTGTCATTCTGTTATTTCCTCTTTCTAGTTATTAAATTTTCTATTGATAAATTGTCGAACACGAATTAAACTTCTTCACGTTCAAATGGCATAGACATACAACGAGGTCCACCACGGCCCCGAACCAATTCACTTCCGCGAATCTTAATCAAACGAAGTCCGTATTCTTCCAAAATCTTGTTGGTTACGGTATTGCGGTCATAGACCACTACCACACCAGGAGCGATAGTCAAGGTGTTAGAACCGTCATTCCATTGTTCACGTCCAGCTGCTACGATATTGCCGCCACCGCAACGAATCAAATGAACTTTTTCTACGCCAAGGTTTTGAGCCAGAAGCTCAGCCAAGTCACCTTTTTCTTCAACGATCTTCAGTTTTTCGTTTTCATAAGTGACTGAGTAAACACGAAGGTCGCCTTCGATTTCTGGGTGAATGGTGAACTTATCATAGTCAACCATAGTGAAGACAGTATCTAAGTGCATGAATTTACGGTTGTTAGCAAATTCAAATGCCAATACTTTCTTGAAGCCAACATTCTTCTTGAAGATGTTCACCAAAAGTTTTTCGATAGATGCTGCGTCTGTACGTTGAGAAATACCAACTGCCAATACATCTTTAGAAAGAACCAGTTCGTCCCCACCTTCGATACGAGTATCTTCTTCACGGTTGTAAACCAATTCTACTTTTCCAGCGTATTCTGGGTGGTATTTGAAAATGTATTTACCGTAAAGTGTTTCACGGTTACGAGTATCTGCAAACATGTGGTTGAGCGATACAGCATTACCAATGGTAGCAAATGGATCGCGTGTGAAGTAAAGGTTTGGCATTGGATCAATTGCAAATGGATAATCTGATTCTACCAAGTCAGTCAGACCTTTCGCTTCATCAGGAATTTCTGGCAATTCAGCTTTTTGAACCCCTGCCATTGTTTTTTCAACCAATTCTTGGTTGTCCTTGATACCATGCAGCAATTCACGAATAGCTTTCTTAGTTTCGCGTCCACGAATATTTGCTTCTTCCAAATATTCTTCGATGAACTGTTCACGAATTTCTGGAGAAATCAAAGATTCAGCAGCCAATTTTTCGAGATAAAGAACTTCGATTCCTTCATCACGAAGGGCTTGAGCGAATGCATCGTGTTCTTTTTGAGCATCTTCCAAGAAAGGAATGTCATCAAAAAGAAGACGTTCTAGGTAGTCCGGTAGCAAGTTTTCCAGCTCTTTGCCCGGACGGTGCAACATAACTTTTTTCAGTTTCCCAATTTCTGAGAAAACATGAATTGGATGTGTAGACATCTATTGTCCTCCTTTTCGTTGAGGTTTGGTTTCCCAATCCCTTTTATGCTACTATTCTACCATGGATTGAAAAGGCTTACACCTAAAATCTTACATTACAAATGCCAAATCCTTTGCGTTTTTTATAAAACATTACGATATTTATTTATTTTAAAGCGTTTTCTTTGAATATTTTGGTTATTCTATTATTTTTAAGAATATATATTTTTTTGTAAAAAATATATGTTCAATTAATATTAGAATATGATCAGAAAAAAGTTTTAAATGTGTAAAAATGTTTGAAAAAAGCCAATCAAATGATTGATTAGCTTCCTTCAAAATACCTCATAAAGTATTCCTTATTCTTAAATGTCAGTTTTTTATGCTCGTAGTCAATCACTTCTTCCTCTCTTAATTTTTTTAGAACCTGATTGACCGTTTCGCGTGTGGTAGCTCCTAGCTTGGCCAACTCTTTCATACTCATTGGAAAAGGGAGCGTATCCTGTTCTTTGCACAGATCCATGCATAAAATAGATAAAGACTGGGTCACGCGATCCGTCGCACTTGCTGAGACGACATTCCGTAAGCGCAATTCCTGAAATTCTAAAATCTGCGATAAACGCTTGGTGATAAACAACAGCTGATCCACGTTCTTTTTTGAATAGTCTTCAAACAAATCCATAGGAATGCTGAAGTACTCGACATTGGTAACCGCACTAGCTGTATAATGATAACGCTCATCGAAAAACATACCTCCATATGGAAACACACTATTCATTTTAATATAATCCATATAAGAAAAAGTATCAGTTGAATCATACTGTTCGATACGAACATAGCCTCGATGCAGGAGGAAAAGACGATCCCTGCGATCCCCCGAAAAGAAGATAATCTGTCCCTTAGGGATCTTGCGAAATTGAATCTCAATAGCAATCTTATCAAAAATTTCCACAGGAAAATGTGCAAATGCTGGATGCTGTCTAATAATCTGATAATGTTCCTTATTGATCATAATAACCCTTCTTGCTCACTACCAGTATTATAGCATAAATCTCCTTCCAAAAACAGGAATTATATTAACCTAGCTTCATTTTAGTAAAAAGGCAATAAGGCTCAAGTAAATTCTCAACATTTTAATTTCACTCACTTAGCTCAAGAATTCGTTTTAATCATTCTCTCAGAATTTTTTTAAATACTCCGGCTCTACCGCATTAAGTAGCTATTTCTAAGCAAAAAAGAGGCTAGGACTCTTTGTCTCAACCTCTCCTTAGTCTTCTCTAAATCAATCTCATTCAACCTCTTGGCTACTTCACTTGAGCTTGATTAAGCATTTTTACCTTTAGTATCAAAAATGCTCACCAATAGAAACTTCTTAGTTAGAAATACCATGGCAAAAAATTCTACCAAAATAATCACTTCAACCACAATTGGTTGATTCAGCCAACCAACTTGAACCAGAGCAGGGGCCAAATCAATCAAAGCATGAAAGGCCAGAGCCGCAAGAAAATAGAATATTTTTTTGTCTTTTACAGCTGCCCAAACCCAGAAAGTCAGAAATACTTGAATCGCAAGCGCTAAAATACGCTCAAAAGCTAGTAGGTAAATCTGCCCTACTTGTAGTCTTTGCACGTAAGAAATCATCGTTTGGGGTAATTGCGCTAGCAAGGTGCTGTCCCCTTGGCTGACTAGTTGAGCGAGGACAAACAGACTCAAGAGACCTGAAATACCTATGAAAAGAGCTTCGATCCCGCCGTGTCCTAAACCATAGGCCAGACTATCACCGATAGTTAGTGGACGCTTCTTTTGCAAATATCGAAAAATCACATAGCGCGCTGTCTCCTCAAAGATAGCCGCCGTTGCAATGCCATACAAAACATAGAGCAAGGGAGCATTTTTCATTAGAGTAATCGTTCCATCAGCCTGAGGCTGTAAGACGATACGGTGCAAAATATTTTCCAGAACTTGACTCGATAAATAAAAACCAACCCCCCCTAAAAGAAAGACTAATAGAGAAATGTGCTTGGTCTTTTTAAAATAAATTACTGGAATAACCACAGCGGCTAAAATCAGCACCATAGCAATCAAAATATGCGTTTGAAGCATAAAATCATCTCCTCAACTATTAAAAGTTTTACTAGAATTATACCCTTTTCCTCCCAGATGTCAATCCTCTAAGAAAGCTGGGCAGAAAAGTCACATTCAGAACAAAATGCGAGGATTAATCTCGCATTCTATATCTATTTCTCTACAAGATAGCCTGATTCAGCTGGTGCATTACAAGACAGCTGCTGGGCTGGTTTTAGTTCATATTAACCCGGTGCCACTCATTGATGATATAGGCAATTTGACCGACCTGATCAATACCAACTCCACTAATCTCCTCACTGGCTTCTGTACTGCCACCTAGATAGGCTGTATAAAGTGCCACAATATAGGGCTTCTCCTCCATGACAATAGCATCAACATTAAGTGCTTCTCTAACATAACCAGGCTTTTGATAGATGGTCAAATCATAAAGATAACGTTTGTAATATTCACCGGGGAAGGAAACACCGATAAAATAAAGAATGTCCTTGTATTTTTCTTGATTATTCCACAGATACTCCAGAACTTGAATATAGTAGTCCGTTGTTGTTTTATTCTCTCTGCTGATCGTCTTGACTTTAGCTTTTGACCGACCATACCTTTCAAACATGCTGTAGGCCTTGTCCATCCCACCCAGTCGCTCTGCTAGCGCATAAGCGGGCGTATTTTCAGAGTAAACCAAGGAATACTCCTGCATATCAGGAATAGACATGGCGCCATTGAAGGCCGCTACATAGTTATCATGCTCTCCCTTGTATTCATAGCTGGTGTTGGTAATATCAAATCGCTCTTCCAATGATAATTTTCCTGCTGCCACCTCATCAACAACCAACATATTAAGGGGAAGTTTATAGGTAGATCCCGCTGTCATAGGCTGGATATCATTCATGGCATAAGTTTGCCCACTCGTCAGATCTTTATAAGAAAAAGCAATCTGCGAAGAGTCAATTCCCATGTCATCCATGTAAGCCTGAACAACTTGTGGTAAGGTCATATTGGCATAATCGTAAGATAAACCCAAGGCTTCCATGGTCGGAAGGTCTTGCTCCATCACCTCTTGCTTCTCTTCCATTGTCTTGCTAGGACGCGTAGTCGCCTCAGTTCTTGTTTCTTCTCCTTCTGTAGACTGTGAAGAAGCGATTGATGGACCCGCTTCTGCTATTTTTTTATCAGCTCGCTGTGGTTCCACCAAAAGACCCAAACAACAAATAAATAAGAAAACTCCACCGAACCAGCAAGCCAGTTTCTTTATGTCATTTTTAATCAAAGTATTTCTCCTAATATTTTAGTATTATAAAAGATTCTCATTAAAATGACAAGTAGAAAGGTCCGTTTAAGGGCATTTAAAAACGAATCATTGCGATCCGTTTTATAATTCTATTATTTAGCTGCTGCGTAGAGTTCATCCACTTTATTCCAGTTGATAACTGAGAAGAAAGCTTTGATGTAGTCAGGACGCACGTTGCGGTATTTCACGTAGTAAGCATGTTCCCAAACGTCCAAGCCCAAGATTGGTTTTTTACCTTCTGAGATTGGTGTGTCTTGGTTTGCTGTTGAAGTCACTTCAAGTTTACCTTCTTTGTTGACAACCAACCATGCCCATCCTGAACCGAAACGAGTTGTTGCTGCTGCAGTGAAGGCTGCTTGGAATTCTTCAAATGAACCAAATGTTGCATCGATTGCTGCTGCAAGTTCTGCTGAAGGAGCTGTCTTTTCAGGGGTCATCAATTCCCAGAAAAGAGCATGGTTCAAGTGTCCACCACCGTTGTTGATCACTGCTTGGCGAATATCAGCCGGAATAGACTCAACATCTGCCAACAGTTTTTCTAAGTCTTCACCAATTTCAGGGTGTTTTTCAAGCGCCGCATTTACGTTATTCACGTAAGTTTGATGGTGCTTGTCATGGTGAAGGTGCATTGTTTCCTCATCGATGTAAGGTTCCAAAGCATCGTATGCATAAGGTAGATCTGGTAAAATAATTGCCATTTACTTGTCCTCATTTTCTTTATTATAGTAAAAATCATAACGCAAAAACACACATTTTTCAACTATTTTGCTTATAAATTTTCCTAATCTTTTAGAAGTTTTCTGTCGCGATTCTCAGCAAGGCAAGGTCAAAAAGGTAGTCCTTGTCGTAGAGACCAGACTTGATTTGATAGTCCGTTTCAATCAAGCAGGTCAGGGTTCTTTTCAGAAAGCTGAGGCTAAGCCCGCGCGCATCCTTAAGCGCAAACTTGACCTGGAAAGGATTAATCTTGCGTCCAAGATAGTCTGATAAATCCGACACGATTTGGCTCTCGGATCGGCCATTGTCCGCCAAAATCTTAACCTGAGTAAACATCCGAAATTGACCTAACATGATAGCAATCAACTTGATTTCATCTTCACCCTGCAAGGTCAGATCGCGCACCAAACTCCGTGCGGCATCAATTTGTTTCTGTAAAATCAGCTGAGTCAAATCAAAAATATTGTCCTGCAAAGTTTTAGGAATCGCCTCAGCAATGTCTTCCAGACTGACTTGCCCCGACTCCTTATAAGACTTGAGAAAAGCCAAGTTTTTACTGATTTCGCTGAAATGAAAGCCTGATTTGATGAGCAAGTGGTCAAAAGCCTTCGTAGCAAAGTCCAGACCTTCAAGCTGGGCCTGTTTGGCAAAATACTGGCGTAAATCTGCTTCCTTAATCTCAGCCGCTTCAAAAATCTGTCCATCGCGCTTGAGCATCTTGACTAGTCGGCGTTTGCTGTCCAACTTGCCTTCCGCGAAAATGACCAATTTGGTCGTGCTACTAGGATTTTCCAAATACTGCTCGAAGGACTTGAGCTCTTCATCCGATAAATAGCGCTTTTTTGCTATCGTTAGATCCACAAAATGATCTAAAATAATAATCTTTTCATCCGCAAAAAAAGGCAGGCTGACTAAATCCAGTTCCACATCTGGATAAGGCGTTTCTTTCATATCAAACAGCATCACATTCAAATCTGCTGGATCGTAGTGAATCTGCTTCAAAAACTCATCTTTTAACAGCTCAAATTGCCCCAAGTCATCTCCCGTCAAAATCGTTAAAGGCGGAAGATTTTCGGGAGTGATTTTCCTAATTTTTTCAATTGCTAACACAGTGGCACTCCCTTCTATTTTCTTGATTCTTAGTCATGTATAAATTGTAACAAAAAACAGCAGGAAAGTCTGCTGTTTTTCATCATTCTAACCAGAATATCAAGTGCTAAAAGAATTGCCCCAACTGCATGATAATCGTGACCAAGAGAGTGATAAGAAAAAGAATGCCTCCTAGAACTGCAATCATACTAAACTCTTGCTTCTCTCTTTTCAACGGTCTCCTACGGTTTTCTAGCTGCTCGTTGATATGTTCCTGCAGAATCCCCTTTTTCTTTTCTGACATGATTGTCCTCCTTTACTAAATCTGCATAAAGGAACTTGCCTTCATCGAAAGCAAGTTCTCCTCTATATGGTTAAAGAATGGCCTTGTATTGCTCCAGACTAGCTTGATTAGCAGCCAGCTTCTGTTTGTCAAGGGCGGAACCCATCTCCGCTGTATGAGTAAGGACAGCTTGGATTTTTTCCACCATGTCCGAGACATTTTCTGGCGAATAAATGTGATCATCCGCAATAAATCGACGGCTATGGCAAGTGTTTTTGAAGCTGAGAATCAGCATGTTGTTCTCAAAGGCTGTGCGACAAGCATTGAGGATTTCATCGCTGATATTGATATCCAGATACAAGTCACATCTATCAAAAAGCTCTGCAACCTTGGCCGGACGAATATTTGGATAAAGCGAAACATTCGGATAACGATTGAGCCCCATCAATTGGCTGGACATTTCTGTGATTGCTCCGATATGGAAATGCACAGTTGGCAGCTGAGTCAAGAGTTGCTCTATTTGCTCAAGCTGATCGCTATTGGTCAAAATCAAGGCTTCAGGATTCATATTGTTAAGGCGTTGGTAATCATATATATAACCAATATTATGGAAATAAGCCTTTTCTTCTGGAGTCGCCAAGCTTTGAATCTTCTCATATACCTGCCGATCCTGAACGGCGATGCGGATATTGCGATGAGGCAGCTTCATAGCCGCTTTCATATTGCCTGGTAAAGCCTCTCCGATAGGCTCTTGCCAGAAAAGAAGATCTTCTGCACGGCCATTTTTAGGACGAAGAGCGTAAGCCACCAAGAAGGGCGTCGCTAGAGAATTATAAATAATACGATCTGTATCATATCCACGATACTGAAGATAAAAGACGACAAATTCTTGTTTGGATTTAAAGATATGACGTTTTCCCTCCAGTGTCAGGATAATATCGCCAGTCAGATGATTTTCCATAATGACCACGACATTACTCTGATCAAAATAGCGAGTATGGGTCGGACGTTGTGTCTGGTCGTAGGTTATTTGTGCAAAAAGCCGTCCTTTGCGATTGTAGATATCTGCTGCTCGGACTTGCCCCTCTGTATCCAGCCATTCGACAGCCCGCACACGTCTTTCATGCGTTGGTTGGCGATAGAAAATATTGGCACGCTTCTTGCCCATGTCCAAGATTTCTCCGTTCACATTGCTGGAGCGAATCTCCCATAAGTGAGGTTTAGGGACAAGATTAAAATAAATTGGGCGGCCTTCTGGCGTGTCCAAGTCTCCTGTAAAATAACTGTAAGGAGACTCAACATCTGGTGCAAGATAGCCATCGTCTTGTACAACAACAACAGGACAATCAAGTCCTGTTGCTTTTAATGAACGTAATAAATCAAAACTTGCTTGATCGTAGCGGTCAAACAAACAAATCATAGTGGTTATGCCTTTCTTTCTGAATCCTACTTACTTGGTCTGAGCAGATCGGACAAGATTAGACCAGCGCTGGGCAATATGCTCATCAAGGTAAGGCTCAGCTACCTCGTAGGATACACGGGACAAATCTTCTTGAGAATGTTGAGTTAATAGCTGAACAATCTTTTCTGCGTACTCTGTCGTCATAGCATCTAAATCATCTGGACGAGCCTTGGGAATCAGATAGCCATTTTCCCCATCTCGGATAAAGGTCGGATTGCCATAACGAACATCAAAACCAATGATGGGTAGGCCAGACCCAACTGCCTCCAACAAAGTCAGACCAAAACCTTCGCTCGTCGATGCCGCTAGATAAACAGAATAATTCTTGTAAATATCCGCCATATGATGATGCCCCATCAGTCGAATATAATCTTCTGCCTTCAGATCCGCAATCAATTTCCGCAGCATAGCTTCCTCACCGCCTGTACCGTAGATATCAAACGTGATTTTCGGTAATTGCTCATGCGCCTTCACTACAGAGTGAATCAGCCAATCAATATGCTTTTCACTGGCTAAACGAGAAGCCGTCATCAAAGCAAAAGGCTTCCGTGGGCCTTCTGGTCGACGCAGCTTATCCAAGCTGCCCACAGGAATGGTTAAAATCTCTTTCGGTTTGATGTCGGTATATTGAGCAAACTGCTCTTTCAGAAGCTCTGTTTGAGCATCCGTCGAGTTAATAATATAGTCCACTTCATCAGCATATTCGAACTGATACTCATAATAGTTATTCCATAAAATATAGTCTTTCTCAGCAGGATTTTCACTGAAGTGGTCCGCATGAACGATGACAGCTAGTTTGGCAGGCCCCTTATTAGCGAAGATTGGCTGGCCAATATCTGTCTCCCGATCTAGAATCAGTAAATCCTTATCGGTCAACTTCAAGCTTCTCATGAAATGAGCAACAAATTCCTGCTTGGAATAGAAGACCTGATCTGGAAAGCGATAAACTTGCGTTTCTTGCTTACCGTCTACCTCATCGATAATCTCTTCGTAAGCCACGCTGCCATCTTCATTGAGCCAAGTCCGTTGGTAGAGACGAGCCCGACCATCTACAGGACTATAATACTCAATAAAATTTTTAGTATACGTATAATATTCTTTCTGAATGAGGCAGCCACGCGAAACAATCTCAGCCCGCTCAATCAGCTCATTATCCATATCGCAAGCATAGCACGTTACGAAATCATTGTCTCCAAACATGACTCGGAAGGTCTTGTTCTCGGGATTACGGACAATTTCTAGAGGTTCTCTATCAAAACTAGCTAAAACATGTGCCAGAGTATAGGTCGTTGGAGCAATCTTAACATCTGTAAAATACTGATAGAGCCAAATGACCTCAGAGTCTTCAAAGCCGATATTCTTCGTTAAATGTTCAATATTATCGGCTGAAATAAAATCCATGAAGATGAATTTTGCCTCTAAGCCCACACTGCGAAGCAATTTTGCACGATAAATCTGAGCATACTCTACTCCACTGCTTGCCCAACCAATCCCTAGGTTGATGTTATAAATTGTCATAAACCATATTCCTCTTACAAAAGACTATCTTTTTTAATTCTTGAAAGGCGTTTAATGATTTTTCCTTTCTTCTTTTTTTCTTTCTCTTTGCCTTCATCTTTAGATTTTTTGGCAGGAGAAGTGAAATAAGTAACAGGAATAGAACTATCTGTACCTGTCTTAGCAAATGTTTGCTCGATATTGACAACTTCTTTTTGTGGAGCAGAGATTTCTACTGGGACTTCTTCCTCACCAAAAATATCTGATTCATTCACTTCTTCTTCATGCGCTTCAAGAGAAGCTTCATCGAATAAACTTTCAGCTTCAACTTGCTCATTTGAAGCCTCGTCTTCTTCCAAAGGCGTATCAAACAAACGCGTAGCTTCATCTTCCTCTAAAGGAGTATCAAATATACTTGCAAATTCGTCGTCTTCCGAAGCTTCCTCGATTAGACTTGAGAGATCAATTTGACCCTCTAAAGTTTCTTCGTCTAGAATGTGACCAATTTGACTAAGAAGCTCTTTGATTTTTTCCTTTTGCATCTTATAGAGCTTTTCAGTTTCAAGACGTTTTTTCGTCAATTCATCAATTTCTCCAAGAATAGATGATCGAACTTGTAAAAAGTCTTTCTGAGCTTTTTCTAGAACTTCTTGAGCTTCTTTTTCTGCCTTTTCATGCGCTTCAATAATCAGCGATTTAGCATATACGACAGCTTCGCCAATTTCTCTTTCTTGGTTCTTTAAAGCATCAATTTTTTTGCGTAAAGATTCAATTTTCTCGTTCTTTTTACGAATTTCACTATCAAATCCTTCTTCTAACGATTCAATGTATTCTTCAACTTCCTTGGCGCGATAGTTACCAAATAAGGTCTTTTTAAGTCTCATTCTGCTCCCTCTATTCTTCATTTATTCTAATTATATACTATCTTACCAATTGTAGCATAAAATAACGATTATTACCATTGTTTTCTAAGCCTCAGATCAAAAAAATCCGAATTCTACAGGAGGAGATAGAATCCTATTCATCAACTATTTCGATGATTTTTTAAGATTGTTTACATCTGGTTTTATAAACAAAAACACCTGAATAGATGACATGCAATCCATTCAGGTATTTTCATAAAAGGTAACTAGATCTAAAAGTATCTATTCTAGAAATTAAGATCTACCCAGCTAAGAGGCGTGTAGCCCAGAAGCTCAACACCATCATATTCTACTGTTTTCACAATCTCTTGAATATTTGTTTTTAGCTCTTCTATTGACAGGCTATCTGACTCATCTAATACCAAATCATCTTCCACAACAAATAGTGGTTTTTGATAGCGATCATAAAGGTTGTTCATAGCCAGACGAAGGCCGACAGGGTCGATTGGATTCTTGTTGGCATTGTTATAAGCATATTTATTGATAAAGACTTCTTGAGAGTTGCTAGAAGCATGATAACTAAAGCTAACAAAATCAACCTTACCGACTCTTAAGTCAAAGAAGTCATCATTTTCAATATCCAAAGCAATCTGCTCCCGCTCTAAACGACGCAAGAAATGATTTGGATAACAACCACGAACTTGAACATCTGTAAAGACGTAGTTTTCACGATTCTTGACTTCTGCTTCCATGGCATCAATCGCATTATCTCGATTCTGACTATAGTTGCGGCTGACCACCACCATGCCGCCAAATTGAAACTCTGGATTAATTGATTTTCCAAGCTTAATAACGCGTGCCGATGCAACTAATTGATAGTGAGCTGCCTGCCAGATTCGCTGATTACGATTTTCTCCCTCTTCAAAAGACAAGCCTCCACCAAGGTATGGTAAATGATGCAAAACATTGAATTCGTTAAAGGTAATCCAATATCTCACCTTATCTTTAAAATATTTGAAAACAGCTTCTGTATAATGCTCATAGAAATCAATCATCTTGCGACTCTTCCAAGCACCGTATTTCTCATACAGGTTCAGTGGAAGATCGAAATGACTCAAGGTTACAATCGGTTCAATGTCCCTTTGCAGAACTTGATCAATAATCGCTTCATAATACTTCAAGCCTTCTTCACTTGGCTGTGCTTCTTCACCCGTTGGGAAAATCCGCGCCCAAGAGATAGAGATTCTATAGACATTAAAACCCATCGATTGAATTAGATTTAAATCACTAACGTAATCCGGCTGACTCGCTAAAGTAACTTGCCCCAGAAGATCATAGGAACCGATCGGTACTTTTTTATAGTTGATTTCCCCGGTCAGTACTTCCGCACGAGGCTCACTGATTGGTAGTACATCCGTCGTACCCAAGCCTTTGTTGCTGTTGGGCATCGTATTTCTCATCATAATGACTCCTTTTGATTTTGTGAATATAGGAATGGATACTACTGTATATTCTAGTATCTTTAAGATTATCGCTGTTCTTTCTTGTTGTGGGCGATAGAAGCCAATCCAGATAATGCACTAGCGACATTTTTTAGGTCAGGAGAAATTGGCTGTAAATCTGGTCTTACCATCTGATATGCCTCTTGGTCTGTTACACTCAAGTTTGGACTTGTAGAATCTTGAACAGACAAGCTTTCTTGAGCTAGATGAACGGACTCTGAAACTTCTTGAGGTTCAAGGCTCACACTCGATTCTTGTAGATAAGCAAGACGCATGGATTCAGTTCTTGATAAACTATTTGAGAGAGATTCTGAAATGTGTAAACTATGTGAAATAGACTTAGACTCTGAAACGCTCTGTCTATAAGAAAGCAACTCTGAAACTGAAATACTATAAAATTCAGATAAAGAAACTCTCACAATACTTTGACTGATTTGCTCTGATTCACTCAAGGAAATCGATTCACTCAAACTCAAGGAAGCTGAGACGCTGACACTATGACTGAGGAATTCTGAAAGACTAATAGAGGTTGAAGTGCTCTGACTCACGGATTCTGAAACCGAAATCAACTTGCTCTCATATGTAGATTGGGCGACAGAGGCACTTACTGATAGCGAGGAACTCAGCCAATTGTACTCTGAAATGGATTGACTCTCACTCAAAGAGATTGACAGGCTAGCACTCTCGCTCAAAGATTCAGAGATACTATGCATCTGGCTAACACTTTCGGATTCACTCAAACTTAGGGAGCTTGAAAGGCTAAGACTTTGACTTAAGGATTCTGAGACACTAAGGCTGAGACTATCTTGCTCAGATTGGCTCAAGGATTCAGAAACACTGAGACTTTCAGACTCACTCAAGGCAATTGATTCACTCAAACTTAAGGACCTTGAAACGTTGGCACTATGGCTGAGAGATTCTGAAATACTAATAGAGATGAAGGTACTTTGACTAATAGACTCTGAGATCGATGTCAACTTGCTCTCTAATTCAGATTGAGCAAGAGAGGCACTAACTGATAATGAGGAGCTTAACCAAGTATACTCAGAAAGTGATTGGCTCAAACTCAAAGAGCTTGAAAGGCTAAGACTTTGACTGAGAGATTCTGAGACACTAAGACTGAGACTATCTTGCTCAGATTGGCTCAAGGATTCAGAAATACTGAGACTTTCATATTCGCTCAAGGAAGCCGATTCACTCAAACTAAGGACTTCTGAAAGGCTAGCACTTTGACTAATAGACTCGGAAATTGAGGTCAACTTGCTCTCTAATTCAGATTGGGCAACAAAGGCACTGACTGACAATGAAGAGCTTAACCAAGTGTATTCAGCAATAGACTCACTCAAGGATGTTGACTCGCTAAAGGAGATGGACTCGCTAAGACTGAGAGATTCCACTGTCCATCTACTCAAAGATTCTGAAGCAGAAAGGGACTGGCTATAGCTAAGTGATTCTGATAACTGCTGACTCTCCTTGGCTGATTCAGACTCGAAAAGAAGTTGAGAAAATGCTTCACTCAAGGATAGAGATTGACTGATGCTTAAAGATTCAGATGCCGAAAGGCTAAGTGAAGTAAACTCAGACTGAGCCAACCACTCAGAAATAGAGAGGCTCAGACTAGTGCTTAGAGAAGTCAAGAAGGTATCTGGATTACTTTCACTTACTGAAGATGATTCAAAATCGTCGCTCGAATCTGAAAGGCTAACTGAGGCAGCTTCTAAGGCATTTAAAGACTCAGAATCTACCAGACTCCAGTAGGTAGACTCGGAAAGACTTTCACTCTCGCTAATGGACGCAGAAAGTGACGCGCTAACATAAGCTGCTTCTGACTCAGATTCTACTAGGCTCCAGTAGATAGACTCGGATTGGCTCTCACTCTCACTGATGGAAGCAGAAAGTGATTCGTTAGCATAAGCTGCTTCTGACTCGGAAAGACTGAGAGACTCAGACTCTACCAGACTTAACGATTCTAATTCTGAGCTTACTATGGTTGATTCATGGGAAGCAACTTCATGAATGTCATCAGAAGTTTCCGATGTCCATAGCTCTTCATTATATTCATTTGAACCATTGTAGACTTCTGTTGACGCTGAAAGTGTCGCATCCTGATAAGAAGATTGACCTACCAGATAATCTTCATCCGACTGTTCAACAATGTGAGCAAGGGAATCCTGAGAAGAGACCTCTAAGGAATCATTCTCCCACAGCGTATCTTGAAGAGAAGGCTCACTTGTTGCAACGGAATCACTGTAGGAATTGGTTGCAGACAAGCTGAGAGAGTTTTGAACGCTCGTTGATAGACTTTGACTGAGATTTCTTACCAAATCATCTACTACTAAGCTATTGTTGGCTTGAAAATCCTCAAAGGCTTCCATGATAGACATTGGCTCTGCCAGTGATTCTAATTCCTCGTTAGGGTCTACCACAAGCTGATTTTGATCTTGTGGTTTTCGGCTAATCGGTTTTAAGATGGCTACATCTGGATTATAATAATCATCATCCTCCGTCACCAATCGTTTAAACTTCGATATAACGCGCTTAAACCCCTTTGCTTTTACTTCTTTATTTTTACCCATAATATACATTTTCTCCCGAATGCAGTTATATCCTTATTATAAAGTCTATAGCAGAATCTGTCAAAGCATTAGCCAAAGAAAACCTCTAATTTCCCCGTCGGCTGAATATTGATAGAACTCAGTGCCATATTTTTTATAATTTTAAGATTCATGTCTGCATTCATTCTTTTATATGACTCAAAAGCCTCTTTATGAAACTCATATACAGGATTCTTTTGCGCATAGCCACGACTGATTACTAAAGCTTGAAATTGTTGTAGATAGTCAACTTGCTCCACCCAGCAATCATCCACTGCTCTTAGCACTACGGTACGTTGAAACTGTTCAAACATATCTGAATCCTCAATCCTATCTCGTTTTCGCTGATATTCTTCAATAAAAAGCTTGGTTAGAAATTTTTTGACTTGCTGAATATTTGTCACATCTAGATTTTTTGGAATGTCTTGACAATAGTAACTAATGTTATCTAAAACAAAACGATACAAATCAGCTTGCTCTTTAAAGGGATGTTTCTTCACATAAGCATCCATGGCATCTGATAAAACAGATAGAAAATAATCTAAATCAAAATCCGGATGAGCAATGATGTCATTCCGTTTATTATAGATGATTTGCCGTTGAATACGGATACTTTCATCATACTGCTCCGTTGAGCGTCTTGAAGCTGCTCCTTCATTATCACTGTTTTTCTGAGCTTCCGCCACAGCAAATTTCACACGAGCAGATTTTAGACGAACCTTCTGCTTTTCCTCTGGCTTGGCAACTTCTTTCTGATAAAAATCATTTATCCATTTACTGCCAGACTTTGTAATAATATCATCCTCAAGTGACACGAAAAATTTACTTAATCCTGGTGCGCCTTGACGGCCTGCACGACCACGAAGCTGCAGATCAACTCGCTCGCTGGACATTCTCTCTGTCCCAATAACTGCCAGTCCACCTAATTTGGCAACCCCATCTTCTAGGATAATATCCGTTCCTCGACCAGCCATGGAGGTTGCGACGGTCACCGCAGAACGTCGGCCTGCCTGAGCAATCATCTCTGCCTCTTTTGCAGCATTATGGGCATTTAGCACATTGTGAGCAATCCCTTCCTGTAGCAAGAGCATGGAGTAAATTTCTGACATTCTCACTGATCCTGTCGCAATCAGAACTGGCTGACCTTTTCTGTGTAATTTTTTAATATAATCCAAAGAAGCATAAAGCTTCTGAGGAATGGTAAGATAAATCTCGTCTGGATAGTCAATCCGTTGATTGGGTTTTCTAGTCGGTACAACGACTACTCCCAAATCATATACTTCACGGAATTCGTCTTCGCAAACCTTACCCGTACCCGTCATACCAGCCAACTTAGGAAACATCTTGAATAGATTCTGGTAGGTAATGGAGGCCATGGAGCGTGTTTCTAGGGAAATCTTCACACGTTCTCTCGCTTCCAAGGCTTGATGCAGGCCAGATTGGAGCTTATTCCCTTCTAAAAGTCGACCTGTTCCCTCATCCATCAATTTGACTTCACCATTATCCACAGTATATTGGCGGTCTTTTTCAAATAAATGATTGGCCCTTAAAGCCAAATTTATCTGACGAATCAGTTGGTAGTTATTGGGATCGTAGGCATTTTGCACACGGAAGTAAATTTCTGCTTCCTTGACACCTTTTCTCGTCAACCAGACTGAAGTTCGCGTCGAATCCAGCTTGAAATCTTCTCCTTCTTTCAAGGTCTTAACAAACTCATCACAGGTAACAAATAGATTAGACTGAACCCGCGGAGAACCTGAGATAATCAGAGGCATTTGCGCACTGTCTAGGAGAGCTGCATCAACCTCGTCAACCAAACAGAAATAGAACTTAGGCAAGAATTTCTTTGATTTGGATGTTGCTAAATTTTCCTCAAGGTAGTCAAAGCCTAGCGCACTATGTGTGGTATAAACGATATCACTTTGATAAATCCGCTGCTTTTGCATAACCTTTAACTTTTTAGCTGGATTTTCTGACACACCAACTCCAACTGTCATCCCCAAGTAATGAAAGACAGGCCCCATTTGCTTAGCGTCACGCATGGCCAAATACTCATTGGCTGTGACTAAGATGGTGCTCTTACCAGTCAAAGCATTTAAATACAAGGGGAGGATCGCTGTCAGCGTTTTGCCCTCTCCTGTCCTCATCTCGGCAATCTGATTGTCTTGCATGACTAAGGCACCTAAGATTTGCACATCATAAGGATAGAGACCTAAAACACGCTTCGCTGCTTCACGAATAGTGGCAAAGGCTGCTGGCAAAATTTCCTGCAATCTTTCTCCCTCAGCAAGACGTTCTTTAAACCATTGAGTTTTAGCCTGCAATTCTTCATCTGACATGGCTGCATAACTGGCAGAAAGCTGATTGATCTTTCCTAATATTTTTTTATAACGCCTTAGTTTAAAGGAATTAGCTAAGTCTAATTTTTTAGGCTTCATTCTTTCTCATCCACTCTTCCGTTTTCTCCAAGTCTATTTTTTGAAGCAAAAAGGACTGATCCAATAAATAATCAATGTTAGCTAGTACACGTGGCCTATTTTTCAGATGGGCATACTCTGTTACTTTAGCTGGGTTAAAGCGTTCAAGCAGCAAATCTCTGAACATGGGATAATTCACCCTATTTCGATAGCGCTCAAGCACATGCTGATAATCCAATTCTGGCAAGAAGTCATCAGTCACCAAAGCATAGGCATTTTCAAATTGCTGGGAGTAAAGCAAGGCTGCTATATTTGAAACCGGCCCGTAGCCAGCAAAAGCTACCTTTTCAAAAGAATATTCTTGAGACAGCTTTTCAATTGTTCCAAGCAAGATTTCGAAGAACTCTTTTTCCATATACAAAAGAGCGTCTTTGTAGGAAGAATTAACTATCAGCAGATTTGGAAAATGTTCCCGAACGATTTCTGGAATGTAACCCGTCCGATTAAAATCAGGCTCCGTAAAGCAAACGTAAACTGTTTCTTGATTGACGTCCTTATGCAACAATTTCGAAATCCAATAGCGATCGACCGTGTAATCTGCCACACCTTCTTCGGCAATATAGATGCTTTCAAACAAGAAACGATGGCAACCAGAACTCACTAATTGAATTTTATAATGATGGGTATTGTTCGGAACGCGAACGCTCATGGTTTCACCCTGCTTAATGATTTGATTAAAAATCTCCTCATCACGCGCATTCATAAATTCAATCTTCAAGTAAGTCGAATTTTCAGGAAGAGTCTCTATATAGCTTCCAAAGATATATTTTTCTCCTCGCTTCAATTCAGGAAGCTGGCTTGTATTGCGCAAGGCCTGATAGTTTGCTTGCGAATGCCATTCATGAATAACTGTCCCAGACGGCATGAACTGATTTTCATATAAGACATGCCCATCTGCTAGCAGCTTAACAGACGATCCATATAGATACTGAGATACACTTTGCATATCCCAATAAGCAAAATAGATTTCTTCCTTGTATCTCACGAATCAAACTTCCTTTCAAAATTATTCGCTAGCAAAGCTTTATATTGGTTAAAGAACCACTCGACGACTCCTTGTGTATCATCATTGTGTCGCCCAGTCAATCCCTTACTAATGATATTGACGCGATAAGGTCGCTTCCCTAGCTCTTCTAGCATATCAGGATAGGCTGTGTTATCATAATCATCATGTTGCATATAAGACACAATAAATCTAGTCTTTGAAAAATCGGCCGCCTTGAAAGCTGTCCAGAAATGTTCATTGAGCTGGGAAATCCCTTCTTCTGAGAGTTCACCTGTCGCACGAAGTACCATGTCTAAAGAGGTAGGGAAACCTCCAGGACGAATAGTGGACTCATTCTCTGCAACATCACCTAAATTCACTACGGGTTTTCCGACAATCACTGCATGAGGCTCTAACTTGGAAGCATAATACAGGGCACCAAAGGTTCCCATTGATAAGCCCGACAAAATTAACTGGTCACTTGTAAAGCCCAATTCATCTAAACAATGACGGATGACTTGAATCAGCTTTTGCTCAAGCTCTTCTGAGCCGAGATAGAAAGCTCCCCCCTCAGAACGCGGATCTCCAATCAGCAAGAAAGGCGATCCCAAATTGTTCATCATCCAGTAGCCCTCAAAACCTTCTGCCGGACGATAACCAGAGAAATAAATATTGAGAGGTGGCTTCAAATCACCAGGATGGAAGTAGTAAATCAACTCCTCCCGATTTTTATCCACAACACGATTTCCACCAACCAACAAGTCCCCATATCCCAAATGAGACTGGCGATGGTGGAAAGGTCCAATTTTCACAATGCCTTGCCCTTTTACTTGGACGCTGACGCTTAGGTAATACGAATCACTGGTATCCAAAACGAGAGGCTGATCAAAAGTTTCTTTATCATAAATCCACTCTTGCATGGGAGAGCTTCCAACTGGGTAGCCTTTGATGACATAACGAAGCAGGCAATCGTCCGAGTGCCTGAACTCTGGCCACAAATCCAAAGGAGTATCTCCACTCAAAAAAATATTGTACTGATAAGTCGCTATGGTTTTGTACTCCTCACCAAATTCCCCACACAGACGGAGATAGTTGGTTCCTTCATAGTCAATCTGCCCCTTAAAAGAAGGATTAATCGTCAAGTGATTGACACTGAGCTTGGTACCACTTTGCTGAGAAGAAAAGCCTCTAGAGAATAGATACAACATCTGAGCGGGATCTTCAAAAACAGACTTGACCGCCTTTTTGCGCATAAGGAATCTTTCCAAGGTTCTAGTAGTAATCTGACAGCGCTCATGGTAAAACAAGCGATAAACCTGAATCAGACTATCCAATACTGTAATGTACTCAAAATGTTCGACAGTATCTACCAAAACAACATCATAAGGTTTGACAGGCTTGGGTTTCTTCAGCCTATCTTGCTTTAAAATACCAATATCTTCTGGCAAGAGAGACATGATGTTTTCTGGCTTTACAAATGTCCATGCGATATTACTAGGAATTTCATATTGATCTTGCCAATTCTCATCGGCAATCTGTAGGACACTAATTCTCTTCATTTAGCTTTAATTCCTTTATCGTATTTTTCCACATTTCGACAATTTCACCCCTTGTGTACTGTTCAATCTTCTTAACCGAATGTACCAAAGATTGGTTCCAATGCTCCAAATCTGTGAGATAGTACAAGAGGGCGTCTTTCAGGCTGGAAATATCATCCATGATCCAACCATTTTCACCGTGTTTGACATAAGAAGAACTATACAAATTCACTTGAGGAATCCCTCCACTGATACCTGCAATTTGGGTTCGGATATCGGCCGGACTTCCCAAGTCCAAGATGATACGAGCATACTGCAAGGCTTTGGCCAAATCAGTATCACTCTGAATCACTACAGTATCAATCCGTTCGCGAACAATCTCCTCTTCATCATCAAGAACTCGGTTCTCACCTCTCGCTCTTTTCTCTTTATCAACAAAAATCAAGTCTTGTTCATATTCTGGCTTAAGTGATAGATAGCTTTCTAGCACCTGCTTTATATAGTCCTCTCGACCAAAATCCTGACTCTGCGTCCCAACCAATAAGTCAATCCACTCATGTTGCAACATCATATCAAACAAGGAAGTAAAGACATATTGAAGATGATGTTCTGGTAAAGTATCGAAATTGACATAGACAATCAACTCTTTTTTCCGCTGACTATGCCCAAGATTCAACTGAGTGTCATAAGGTGGAATCTCATAATAAGCAGGAAGTTGATCTTCTTCTACTTCCTCTACTTGTGCTGCAATCTTCTCGATTTTGTCTAAGCTATCTACCACAAAAAATGGCGTATCTTTTAAATCAGATAAGAGCTGTTCTTTATTCGTAATCGGATAGCGATTGCCAAAGAAAGACAAGACAACAAGATGGTCCCTCTTAACACTTTGGAAAAAATGATTATGCTGCACATCTGCTGAAACAATAATCGAATCATCCTTTGTTAAAACAGAAGCCAAATGCTGCTCTAACTTTTCCTTAATGAGCTCCTCAATATTTTGATAGACATTTTTAGCAAATGTTCCCTGCGCTTCAGGATTGATAATGACCTGCTGGTTATCAGCTGTCAAAAACTCTCTAAATTGCCATACACCATTCGAATTCAGATAGTCCTGATAATAAGGCTGATTATGCTCAAAGTAGATAATACTGGAGACAAAGCCACGGTCATCAAAGACAAGCTGGTGGTCTATCTGATTATTTTCAAAATAGGTAATATCAAAAATATTACCTATTTGCGAAAAATTAATCTGAGCATGAGGCAGGTGATCTACATGGACGTCCACAATAAAAGGAGTATAAAAGATTTCTGCTCCCTGAGGCCATTTCAAATCATCCAAACGAATCTTTCGTGCTGGCACATCTGTCAGACCTTGTATGCTATCAAATAGATTCCACATGTCTTCTGACGAGATTCTCTGTTGATAAAAGAAGGTCCGAATATGAGGTGAATAATTCAAAATCAGGATAGAGTTGGACTCGCCTGATTGTTGAAACATCCGCAGTAAATTTACGGCATCATCAAACATCATATTTTTCGGTGCATGATAGAAAGGTAGGGCGGTAGAATACCATTTTCGATCTTGTTTATACCAGGAAGGTACAAAGTAAAACATATCCCTCTATTCTCCTTTAAGTTCTAATTCTCTATGGTAATAAGTCCCAATTCTCAAGATTCGTATTTCTTCGCGCAAAGGCATGAGCATACTAATCAGAATAACTAGTGTGCTGGGCAAGGTCAAAAAGAAACTTGGCAATGGTAAGAAGAAATTAACAAAATAGGGCAGGCCGACATACAAGATTAGATAGATCGCTCCTATATTTGCTTGTAAAGAAATATAGTGTTTTAACACTTTTAAGGTTTCTTTCCCAGGCTGAATATAGTCAAAGTATTCACCCTGACGCTGCAAGCGCTTGGCAGTCTCTTCCGGTTCCAAATTGATATAGGCAAACAAAATAGCCAAGAGGTAAATTGCAACTAGGTAAATTAGGAGACTCAGAGGTTTTGTAAAGTCAAATACATTCCCAATTTTTACTGAAAATCTTTTTCCTGTCCAGTCTACTAATAATTGGAACAACATCAAGACACTTGTTGCATACATGATAGGCATACCGCCAGAGGGAGTGAACTTAATCGGCAAATAAGATTTATCATTGTAACGACTGCTTAACATGATCCGATTAAGAGGCAATCGTATCTCCGCTTTCTCACATACAACAGCAACAAAGGTCAAGAGAAGATAGGCCAATAGAGCCACAACTAAAATCATTCCGCCTCGGAGAGAAGACAGAGATTGACCAATCAAGATTATTAATTGATTGGCAAACTGGAGCAAAATCCCTGAGATAATGATGATGGTTGACCCTCCCACTCCCTTACGAGTATTGAGACTTGATAACCAGATAATGATAAAGCTCCCTGTCACAACTGTGGTTAAAACTGCTGCATTATAGAGCCAGTCATCCACGAGAAGTAAAAAACGACCATTTCCTCTATAAGCGGTGTACATAATAGCAAGTCCCTGCACAATCGCAAAGAACAAGGTTAGCATTTTCTGAAAGAAATCCGTCTTTTTGAGAGACCAAGATTGTATATTCCAACTTTTCTTTAGGTTCATAACTTGCCACACAATCATGGTCGTAATCCAAGGCCCTAATCCTAAAGAAAATACTGAAATCTGTGAGACATCAATCCCTGCCAAAAAATACAAAGAAGCCAAGGGATTGCCTTCCTTCATCCCTAAACCTTCTATACTACTGTTGTAGCCCGGAAGTAAAATATGTCTCCCTAATACATAGATAGCAATGATAAACATTGTAAAGAAGACTCTTTTTGTAAAAACATTCTGACGCTTCTTTTTCTTAAGTCCAAAGTGCTCCATTTATTATCCTTTATCTGTATTTTGGACTTACCTAGAGCCCTCTTTTTCACATACAAAGCTGTCTTTTAAGCTAAAGACTTAAGAAAGCAAGCCCATTCCATAGAATTATAGATAAGGAATCAACTTGCTTTCTATATTTGATTACAAAATAGGGTAGGTCCGTCCTTTACTCAAAATCTGATCGAATTTTTTCCACCATTTCCTGATAATTTTCATGTGAAAATACTTGCTCTGAAATCCCTTCGGTTTGAACATTATCAAAGGCGTAAACAGGCTTACCAGACTCTTGAAACTCCCTAATCACAGTGTCAAATTTCTGGTCATGATTGATATCTAGATAAATGTCACTGCTCGCAAGTAGATCTTTTAAAGGATAGGGTAAAATAACAGGGTGCAAGCGAACATTTTCATAAGCCATCAGCTTGAGTAACTTATCAGACATCTGTGTATAGGCAGCAATATGAAACAGGCAGTTTGGCAATGCTTTCACCAAATCTTCAATTCCCTCTAACCTATCCGAGTTTGTCAAGGTTACACAGTGGAGAGCAAAGCCTTCATCCCTCTGTTTAATAGCTTTCTCGACACCAAATTCATCTGTCTCGATAATGGTCGACCAATCAAGAGAATTGTAAAACCACCATACTTCACGCAGACGCATGTTGGAAACAGTGTTCCATGGTTTTTGACCAGAAATATAATGCAAAACAGCAGGCAGTGGAGACAGCGGAATTTCGAAAATCCAGTCATGCTTATCTAGCGCAGCTCCCATGTCAAAACCGATTTGAAAATTGTAAGTATCTTCCAAATCAAGTTTTTTGCCCTCAAACATCAAATTCAAGATAGACTGATCACCTTCAGTAAAATTGGCTAATTCTCTATCTGTCAACTCGACCAATTGCTGAGCCATGTTTTCTTCACGCCAACGCTTATTATTGATGAGCATCACTCCAGAATTAAAGCCCAAGCCTACTCCATACGTCGCGCGAATCGTTGCTACATAATAATCCTCCAGATCCATCTCAAAAAGATGATCCAGATTTCGTGTCACAACAATATCACAATCTAAATATAAAACTTTATCTGCTGCAACGTAATTCGGTATAAAATAGCGCCCATAAGCCATATAGTTAATGTGAGCGTAAGTTCCAGCTTCCCATTTTGATTTCACCTGATCATCAATCTGATCATTGAATAATTTCACATCGTTCAACTGACTGCCAGCTGCTTCTACCTTCCGACGCGTATAGTAGAACCATTCTTGAGGAATGTCCTGATTAAAAACATAAATATCTAGATTTTTATGATGACAGCAAAGAGATTTTATGGTCGTTTCAATCTGTCTGATATACCCATAATCTCCCGAAACCACAATGGCTTTTTTATTTCCCAAAACACTACTCCCACTATGTTTATAATATTCTCTAAAAAATTCACTATTAGGGCTCATTATACCATAAATTCCGCCTTTATTCAAACGCCTTCTTGGAAGCTAGACCTAACTTTTCTAGCCTTACAATAGAGATGAAAGCTAAGCAGGCAAAAAGAAGAAAGCTTGCTATAAACTCTTCTAATATATCCATCCTTTTAAAATCAGACAGCCACCACCTGTAACGTCTTTATATAGGTGCTGATCATCCTATCAAAACTTATAGAATTAGGCCATCCCAAAGAATTAGCAGGCATTCTATTGAGAAAAATGAGAGTGGGACAGAAATCGGTCATTCGTTAGAATTCGATTTCGTCGTCCCACCT
>ERZ772909.289-NODE-289-length-33154-cov-11.302940_pt1 | contig 33154 bp, 35 predicted proteins | sample MGYA00511137_ERZ772909 | MGnify/ENA primary metagenome ERZ772909 (study PRJEB29015, sample SAMEA2738095) | human oral metagenome | biome: human oral; feature: human-associated habitat; material: saliva | place: China | collected 2270 ... | reverse complement strand
GACAATCCAAAGACAATTGAGAGGCTAGGACTTTTGTCCCAGCCTCTTTTATTCTCCCAGCATCACCTGCTTAATGGTCAGTTGATCTATCTTCCTGCTGGATAAATAGATGAAACTCTCATAGACCAAGGTAAAGACCAACAATGTTATCAGGCAGACTCCAAAATCAAAATCATACTCAACTTTCTGAGCTATTGATTTTTCCATCAATCTAAGTAAAAGCTGCATAATCCCATACTGATAGCCCGTTCCTAAGACAAAGCCCAAAAAGGCAAGAAAGCGGTAGGGAGCAAATAAACTCTTACGGCACTCATTTTTGCTATAACCAAAAACCTTCATAATAGCCAGTGTTTCCTGATTTTCCTGTAGGAGAACTCCCAGCGACAGATAGAGGATTGCTACTGACAGGACAGTACCGATTGACATCATCATCATCTGAATGATTTCATCTGTCAATTCCTTCATGCCATATGATAGTTGAATCATAGCTGAAAAGCACATAGATCCAAAAATGACGAAGAAAATTAATAATTTTCGAGACCAGAGCAGGCTGGCAGAAAAATCTTTTAAAAAAGGACGGTCTTTCTTTATTTTCTTTGTTGCTTTCCTTTTTGGTGGCTTTTGACTAGAGCTGACCCGCTTGAGCAAGTCTAGAGCAGGCAAACGTAGATAATAACTAGCGCAGAGAACGGCTAAAGCAGTAAAGGCTAGAGTCGGTAAGACAACGAGAAACAAGAATAGGGACCAATGTTGCATAATGGTGATTTCAGGCAAAACCCCGCTTTGATTACGCAACTGATAAAAATGCGGCATCATAGCAAAAGACGATAAATAACCAACGCCTGTTCCCAAACCAACTGGAAGACTAAAAATCCAAAACTTTCGAGCAATTTCCCAGTTTTTATAGCCCATAGCCTTTAAAATTCCTAATTCTGGCTTATGCTGGTCAATAAATTGCCGAATGTAAAAGAAGAGGAGGAGCATCGATGTCAGGGATAAAACAGCTCCGCTAATTGATGCAATTAACCAAGAAATCGCAACTTGAGCATCGTAAGCAGCTCGAATCTCAGGCAACCAATTTGTTTGATCTAGTAAGCTGATATCCAGATAAAAATTTAAAAAGAGATTGGTCACAAATACCGCACAAAAGCTAATAACTGATACAACGACTAATCTATACAAATCTTTTATTGAAAACATAGCTTACCATCCAATCTCATAGGCCGTTTTGGGCTGGCTATTTGTCTCTATACTTTGGATCTGGCCGCTATTGATATGGACAACAGTCTTAGCCATCTGAGCAATATTTGTATTGTGGGTCACCATGACCAGCGTAAAGCCTAGCTCTTCTTGAAGACTTGAAATATAGGCCAGAATCTGACGACCTGTTGCTTCGTCCAAAGCTCCAGTCGGCTCGTCCAAAAAGAGGACACGCGGTCTTTTGGCTAGGGCCCGTGCAATAGCCACTCGCTGTTGCTCACCTCCTGAAAGCTGGCTTGGATAATGTTGGAGTTTATCACCTAAACCTAAAGCCTCCAAAATTCGGACATAATCTTGATTACCTGCTAAGTTGGCACCCATTTTGACATTTTGCTCCACTGTGAGATTTGGAAGTAAGAAATACTGCTGAAAAATAAAAGCAATCTGCGCTCGGCGAAAAGCCGTCAATTGAGCTTCTGTCAACTGGGATAGATCTTCCTCACCGTAGTATACATGACCACTGTCTGGTTTTTCTAGACCTGATAAAACGTTGAGCAAGGTTGACTTTCCAGAGCCAGAAGCTCCCAAAATGACCAAGTAATCTTGGTCAGCAATCTCTAAGTTGATCCCTTTTAAAACTTCTCTTCCATTGTAGGACTTACGAATTCCCTTTAATCTAATCATTCTTGCTTTCCTTTCATTTCCTTTAGGAGGGCAGTAAATACTTGCGTTAAGCGTTCTGTCACTTCCTCCTGACTAAAAGAATAAATACCCGATGCTATCATGCTAGCCAAACCATGAGAATAGATAAATAAATGCTGATAAACAAACTCTGCACTCTCTATGGACATGGGATAATCCTCCACAATCGACTCTAATATCTGCTGATAACTATGGTCTTTCTGAGGTAAAAAATCTTTGAAAGACTCAATGGGGTGCTTGTGAGGATTTAGATAGAGAATTTTAAAAAGCTGAGGTTCCTGACTAGCAAAAAGGATATAAGCCATACCAACTGCTCTGAAAGGCTTGGCCCGCTCCAAAGCCGAACGAATATATTGGACTAGGACAAACTCAGCTGCCCGAACAACCGAATGACTTAAATCCTCCATATTTTCAAACTGACCGAAAATAACCTTAGGACTAGACTGTAAACGTTCAGCTAGGGAACGAGCAGTCAAACCAGCTAAGCCGGCTTCTCTGACAATCCCTAGAGCTGCTTGAATAATCTCATCACGAGTAAATTTATTTTTAGGTGGCATAGAAACTCCTTTTGAGAACAACTGTTGCGCAACAGTTGTTTCTTTAATTATAATATCACACAAAACATCAAAAAACAAGTAAAAAAAGAAGCCTCTCGGCTTCGATTTTTTAGTATTTTCTAAAGTATTGATAAAACTCTTCTGGAAGTTAAACCAGAGAAAGTCTCTCCAGCTCGAAACTATTTTTTTGCTTGGCTATAGCTAATGATAAGAGTCTGGAACAAAAGTCCTAGCCTCTCAATTGTCTTTGGATTGTCGAGCAAGACGCAGTGGTTGAGTGGGCTCTACTACGCTGATTTCATCAGCTTTTACAGCCCTACTCAACTGTGCGGAGGTGGGACGACGAAATCGAATTCTAACGAATTACCGATTTCTGTCCCACTCTCATCTCCTCAAAGACTAGGCATAAGGCTGCAATTCTGGATTTATTGGCGTATTGGCCAGATTATTGGCATAATTGCAGAGGGTCGCAAGGCTGACACCCAGAACTACATCCAGAGCATTCTCATGTGTATAGCCCGCTTCTAGGAAGTCTGACAAAGCCTCATCTCCGACCCGTCCCTTGGTATTGATAACAGCAATGGTAAATTTAGCAAGTGTATCTAGCTTCGGATCTGTATCAATCGGAGTACGATTGCGCAGAGCCTCCAAAAGATCGTCATTCATTTGAATCTGCTTGATTGAAAAAGCTGTATGACCTGCTACACAGAAAGCACAGCCATTAGTGACCGCAGCCGTAATCTGCACTACCTCACGCTCAGTCGGTGTCAGGCTGTTGCGGCGATTGATAGCTCCAACTGTCCGATAAGTTTCCAAGGCCGTTGGTGCATTGGCCAAAAGACCGATAAGATTGGGAATGTAACCACCGTTATCTTTTTGAACAGTTTCCAGGACCTCTTTTACCTCGGCAGGTGCGGACTCAATTGTGTGGATAGTAAATTCTGACATATGAAACCTCATTTCTTTTGATTAGCAACTATCTTAACATAGGTTTAACAGCTTGTATAATATATATTTTATATGACCTCTATAAAGAGAATATATTGCTACATGTCAAACCAAAATATATTACCACCTTAACTGTCTCCATACCTCTCTCAAGCAAGAAAAAGAAGCCCTAAGGCTTCTGACTAATATTTTCTAAAACGCTGATAACGTTCTTCCAAAAGTTGCTCAAGGGAAAGTTTAGAAAGTTCCGCTAATTCGGTACTGATTTCTTGCTTGACTGCAACTAAAAGCTCATTTTTATTAAAGCCACGTTCAGGGATAACCTTATCAACGACCCCCATCTGCAAGAGCTCGTGCGAGGTGATTTTCATCATCTCTGCCGCCTCCATTGCTCGGCTGCCATCCTTCCACAAAATCGAGGCGAAGCCTTCCGGACTGAGAATGGCATACATAGAGTTTTCCAGCATCCAGACCCTGTCAGCCACTGCTAAGGCCAGCGCCCCACCAGAGCCACCCTCACCAATGATAATGGCAATAATGGGCACTTTCAGATCACTCATTTCCATGAGATTACGAGCAATGGCTTCTCCCTGTCCGCGCTCCTCAGCACCGACGCCAGGATAGGCACCAGCCGTATTGATAAAGGTCACGACTGGACGGCCAAATTTCTCAGCCTGCTTCATGAGACGCAGCGCTTTCCTGTATCCTTCCGGATGAGGTTGACCAAAGTTCCGTCGTAAATTATCCTGCAAATTGCGACCTTTTTGAATACCGACCACTGTGACCGGCTGACCATTTAAGGTTCCGATACCGCCAATGACAGCACCATCATCACGAAAACCACGGTCTCCGTGCAATTCCACAAAATCATCAAAAATGCCTTGGGCAAAATCCAGAGCCGTCAAACGGGACTGATCACGCGCCGCTTTGATAATCTGACTGATTTTTGTCATTGGTCACCTCCATGAAAGCTCAAGAGAGTAGCAATCCGTTCCCGCAATTCACCACGTTTGACAATCGCATCAACAAAGCCGTGCTCCAGCAAGAACTCTGCCTTTTGAAAGTCATCTGGCAATTTTTCTCGTACAGTAGACTCAATGACCCGACGGCCAGCAAAGCCTACCAAGGCCTGCGCTTCTGCCAAGATAATATCACCTTCCATAGCAAAAGAGGCTGTGACACCACCTGTAGTCGGATCTGTCAAAACGGTCAGGTAAAAAAGACCAGCCTTTGAATGACGTTGTACAGCAGCAGAAGTTTTAGCCATTTGCATCAGACTCATGATCCCTTCCTGCATGCGAGCACCGCCAGAAGCCGTAAACAGAACGACTGGCAATTTATGCTCTGTCGCATACTCAAAGAGGCGAGTAATCTTCTCACCGACAACCGTTCCCATGGAAGCCATGATAAAGTTGGAATCCATGATCCCAAGGGCTGATTTGTGACCTTTTATCAGGGCGGTCCCCGTCAAAACGGCCTCATCCAGACCAGTCTTTGCCCGTGTCTCCGCCAGTTTTTCTCGATAATTTGGAAAACGCAAGGGATCTGTCGTCTCAATACCTGTGAACAATTCCTCAAAGCTTCCTTGATCCACCGTCAAACTCAGACGCTCAAAAGCTGAAATCCGAAAAGTATAGCCACAGCTTGGACAGACACGCTCTGCCCCCAAATCTTTTTGATAAATGGTATGCTTACAACCTGGACACTTAGAAAAAAGCTCATCTGGAACTTCTGGTTTTGGCTGAGGTAAGGCACGAGAGGAACGATTAGGATTGATCCGAATATATTTATCCTTTTTTGAAAACAAAGGCATTGCTTACTCCTTCATCAAATTGTAGAGTGATTCTGCTTCTTTCAAACAGAATCACTCCTTGTCATCTATTTTTTCTCTTGATAAGCCGGAAGGAACTTCTCCATGAGAAAGGCTGTATCATAATCACCAGCAATCACATTAGGATCTGAAATCAAATCCAACTGGAAACTGCTATTAGTCACAACACCGTCAATTTCTAGCTCATAGAGAGCCCGTTGCATCTTCATCAGGGCATCAAAGCGATTTTCCCCATGAACGATGATTTTGGCAATCATGCTGTCATAGTAAGGGGGAATAGTGTAACCAGGATAGACCGCAGAATCCACGCGCAGTCCCACTCCGCCACTTGGCAGATAAAGATTGGAAATCTTGCCTGGGCTCGGTGCAAAGTTAAAGGCTGGATTTTCAGCGTTGATCCGACATTCAATCGCATGACCACGAATCTCAACATCTTCTTGACTGAAGGACAGCTCTTGACCATCCGCAATCTTAATCTGCTCTTTAACAATATCCACACCGGTAACAAACTCAGTCACTGGATGCTCAACCTGTACCCGAGTATTCATCTCCATAAAGTAGAATTCGCCCTTGGCCTCATCCAGCAGAAACTCAATCGTTCCGGCATTTTCATAGCCAACTGACTCAGCAGCCCGAACAGCTGCTTCCCCAATCTGCTGACGCAGGGTTTTCCCAATTGCCACAGACGGACTTTCTTCCAGCACCTTCTGATTATTCCGCTGCAAAGAGCAATCCCGCTCGCCCAAGTGGACCACATGCCCCTGCTGATCTGCCAAAATCTGCACTTCAATATGGCGCGCCGGATAGATGACTCGCTCCATATACATGGCACCATTCCCAAAGGCTGCTTTGGCTTCGCTAGATGCAGACTCAAAGGCCGCTACTAAATCTTCAGCCTTTTCAACCTTACGAATGCCTTTACCACCGCCACCAGCAGAAGCTTTGAGCATGACTGGATAACCAATCTTTTCGGCGACTTCCAAGGCTTCTTCAGAGGTATAAACTTCTCCATCAGAACCTGGGATGACCGGCACTTTCGCCTTAATCATCTGAGCCCGAGCATTAATCTTGTCCCCCATCAAGTCCATAACAGCACCTGAAGGCCCAATAAACTTAATGCCGACTTCTTCGCACATAGTCGCAAATTTGGAGTTTTCGCTCAAAAAACCAAAACCAGGGTGGATAGCTTCCGCCCCTGTTAGAACAGCAGCAGATAGGACAGCGTTCATATTCAGATAAGAATCCGTAGACTTGGCTGGCCCAATACAGACTGCTTCATCAGCCAGTAAGGTATGGAGTGCTTCCTTGTCAGCCGTTGAATAGACGGCGACCGTATCGATTCCAAGCTCGCGAGCTGCACGAATAATTCTGACCGCAATTTCCCCACGGTTAGCAATTAAAATTTTACGAAACATGGTGAAATCTCCTCTTTCTTATTGACCAATCGCAAAGGTTAAGGTTCCGCTGGCTGCAAGTTTTCCGTCAACTTCGGCCTTGGCCTCTACCACTGCAATGGTGCCGCGGCGCTTGACAAACTTAGCTGTCATAATCAATTGATCACCTGGTACAACTTGCTTTTTGAACTTAACCTTGTCCATTCCTGCATAGAAGACCAGCTTGCCCTTATTTTCTTCTTTAGATAATTCCAGCACACCAGCCGTTTGAGCCAGAGCTTCCATGATCAAGACACCTGGCATAACTGGATACTGGGGAAAATGACCGTTAAAGAAAGGCTCGTTGATTGTCACATTTTTCAGAGCGACAATCTCATCTTCACTGACTTCCAAAACGCGGTCTACCAAAAGCATGGGATAGCGGTGCGGAAGTGCTTCTTTTATTGCATTGATATCAATCATTTGATGCGTACCAGCCCTTTCCCAAACTCAACCATTTCTTCATTTTGGACTAAAACTTCCGTGATAACACCATCTTTAGGTGCTGGAACTTCATTCATGACCTTCATGGCTTCAATGATCATCAGAGTTTGACCTTTTTTCACTTGGTCACCTACGTTCACAAAAGCTGGTTTATCTGGACCAGCGGCCAAGTAGGCCACGCCTACCAATGGACTTTCCACGACATCACCTTCAGCAGCAGGTGTTGGAGCCTCTGGAGCCACTTCAGGAGCTGCAGTTGGAGCTGCTTGGGGAGCTGGCTCAAGCATAGGTGCACTTGCTGGCTGCACAGGAGCTACGATTGGAGCTGCACTGACTGCTGGAGCTGTTGCAACTGTGGCTTGCCCTTCATTCTTGCTGAAAGTCAGCTCATCACTTTGATTTTTATAAGAAAATTCACGCAGACTTGATTGGTCAAACTGAGCCATCAAGTCTTTAATTTCATTAATATTCATCTAGCCCTCCCAACGCTTGAATGCTAGAACAGCATTGTGGCCACCGAAGCCAAATGTATTGGAAATCGCATAAGGAATCTCTTGCTCCTTGCCTTCCCCAAATACAACATTTGCTTCAATATAATCTGATACTTCTCTTGTACCAGCTGTTTTTGGTACAAAACTGTGGCGCATCGCTTCAATAGTCGCAATCGCTTCAACTGCACCAGCTGCACCCAACAGGTGACCAGTGAATGATTTGGTGGATGAAACGGGGACATCCTTACCAAAAACAGCTACAATGGCACCACTTTCACCTTTTTCATTAGCAGGAGTTGAAGTTCCGTGAGCATTGATATAAGCTACATCTGACGGGCTAATTTCCGCTTCCTCAAGGGCCAATTTCATGGCCTTAATTGCACCCTGACCTTCTGGATGTGGAGAAGTCATATGGTAGGCATCACAAGTATTACCGTAGCCAACCACTTCAGCCAAGATAGTCGCTCCACGTTTTTCAGCATGCTCCAGACTTTCAAGAACCAGCATACCAGAGCCTTCTCCCATGACAAAGCCATTACGGTCTTTATCAAATGGAATGGAAGCGCGGGTAGGATCTTCTGTCGTAGAAAGAGCTGTCAGAGCTTGGAAACCGGCAATAGCAAATGGAGTGATAGAGGCTTCTGAACCACCCACCAACATGACATCTTGGAAACCAAACTTGATAGAGCGGAAGGCATCCCCAATAGCATCATTGGAAGAGGCACAAGCTGTATTGATTGATTTACAGATACCATTTGCACCAAAGCGCATAGCAACATTCCCCGCTGCCATATTTGGCAAGGCTTTTGGAAGCGTCATTGGCTTAACGCGTTTTGGACCTTTCTCATGCAAACGAATGACTTGATCTTCGATTTCTTTGATACCACCGATACCAGAAGCAACGATGACACCAAAACGATCTTTGTCGATTGCTTCTACATCAAGATTAGCATTTGTTACCGCTTCTTGAGCTGCATACAAGGAATACAAGGAATAATTGTCAAAACGATTGGTATCTTTCTTGATAAAGTATTTATCAAAAGGAAAGTCTTGAACCTCTGCCGCATTATGAACAGCAAAATCGCTGTGATCAAACTTGGTAATGGGACCAATTCCAATCTTACCTTCTTTTAAACTATTCCAAAATTCTTCTGGTGTATTTCCGATGGGAGAGGTTAAGCCATAACCTGTTACAACAACTCGATTTAGTTTCATAGTGAACTCCTTTATGATAATTGGTGAACTGTCAAATCCAAATGCATCGCACTTACTGCATGGTCAGCCCGCCATCAATCGCGATGACCTGACCAGTAAGATATTCCTGTCCTGCCAAGAACAAGGCGACATCAGCCACTTCTTCGGTATTGCCGAACCGTTTCATTGGGATTTGAGCCAGAGAAGCTTCTTTGATTTTTTCAGAAAGCCCGTCTGTCATATCTGATTCGATAAAGCCTGGGGCAATCACATTGACACGGATATTGCGCCCAGCTACCTCACGAGCAACCGACTTAGAAAATCCAATCAAGCCAGCTTTAGAGGCTGCATAGTTGGCCTGACCGACATTACCAGTCAAACCGACAACACTTGATAGGTTGATAATTGCTCCCTGACGAGCCTTGGTCATTGGTTTCAAGACAGCTTGCGTCATATTGAAGGCTCCAGTCAGATTGACCTTCAGCACTTGCTCGAAGTCTTCCTCTGTCATCTTGAGCATAATCTTATCGCGGGTAATTCCAGCATTGTTGACCAAGATGTCTACAGAACCCAAAGCCACAATCGCCTCCTCAACCATTCGCTTAGCATCAGCGCCATCAGATACATCACCTGAAATAGCCACGACCTTGATCGGATAACCAGCAAACTCAGCTAAAACGTCATCTGAAATTTGACCGCGACCGTTCAAGACAATATTGGCACCTGCACTTGCAAACTTATGTGCAATGGCTAAACCGATCCCACGGCTAGAGCCAGTAATAAAAACATTTTTATTCTTTAATTCCATTGATATTCCCCATTATTTTTTCAGTAGGGCTGTCAAAGTCTCCACACTTTCAACATGATAAACAACTGCTGATTTATCAATTTTTTTCAGAAAGCCAGACAATACTTTCCCTGGACCAATCTCGATAAACTCAGTCACACCAGCTTCCTGCATTTTAGCGATACTGTCATAGAAACGAACTGGTTCCATGACCTGACGGGCCAGTAATTCCTTAATTCTGCTTGCTTCCATAATATCCGCTTCTGTATTGCCTACTAGCGGAAGCTGAAATTCAGTAAATTCCGTTTCAGCCAATACCTGAGCTAATTTCTCACTAGCTGGTTTCAAGAGTGCTGTATGGAAAGGGCCAGAAACGTTCAGCGGAATCAAGCGTTTCACACCTGCTTCCTTGAGCAGTTCCACAGCCTTATCCACCGCTGCTACATCGCCCCCAATGACGATTTGACCTGGAGTGTTGTAATTAGCTGGAGAGACCACGCCCAGCTGGCTAGCTATCTGGCAGGCCTCCTCAATAAGAGCCACGTCCGCATTCAGGACCGCAACCATCTTTCCAGAGCCAGCAGGAGCTGCTTCTTCCATGAAAGCTCCGCGTTTAGCGACTAGAGCTACCGCTGTTTTGAAGTCCAGCGCACCAGCAGCTACCAAGGCAGAGTATTCACCCAGAGAGAGACCAGCTACCATATCAGGACGGATTCCTTTTTCAGCCAGCAGGCGATAAATAGCCAGAGAAGTTGTCAAAATTGCTGGCTGAGTATAGCGAGTTTGGTTGAGTTTCTCCTCATCTTGGTCAATCAGCGCCCGAACATCATAGCCCAGGACCTGACTAGCTTCCTCAAAGGTCGACTTGACCACATCATACTGCTCATAGAGGTCACGAGCCATCCTCAGATACTGGGCTCCCTGACCGGCAAAGAGAAAGGCTGTTTTAGTCATTTCTAGTAACTCCTGCCCAACGTTTCGCTTCTTGCTGAATCTTTTCAGCAGCGCCATAATAGATATCCTTGAGGATTTCTTCGACTGTTTCTTCCTTGCTGATCAAGCCGGCAATCTGACCAGACATGACCGAACCATTTTCCACATCGCCACGGACAACCGCATTGGCCAAGGCACCAGCACCTAGATTTTCAAAAACAGTCAAATCTGGAGTTTCTTGCTTGAAGGCTTCTTTTTCAGCTTTTTCGAAATCACGCGTCAGCTTATTCTTGATAGCACGAACCGCATGGCCGAAATGCTGAGCAGAGATTGTCGTATCAATATCACGAGCCTTCAAGATCATATCTTTATAATTTTGGTGGGCATTGGATTCCTTAGCCACGACGAAGCGTGTTCCGACCTGAACAGCCTCTGCCCCCAACATAAAGCCAGCTGCAGCACCAGAACCATCCGCAATACCACCAGCTGCAATAACTGGAATGCTGACTGCTTCTACAACCTGACGAACCAAGGTCATGGTCGTTAACTTACCGATGTGACCACCGGCTTCCATCCCTTCAGCAATGACGGCATCCGCTCCGATTTTTTCCATCCGTTTAGCCAGAGCCACACTTGGTACAACAGGAATCACAGTAATACCTGCTTCGTGGAAACGAGCCATGTACTTACTTGGATTGCCGGCACCAGTCGTTACCACTTTTACCCCCTCTTCAATGACGAGGTCCACGATGTCATCTACAAAAGGCGACAAAAGCATGATATTGACACCGAAAGGACGATCAGTCAAAGACTTAATCTTGTCAATATTGGCTTTCACCACTTCCTTAGGCGCATTTCCGCCACCAATGATCCCAAGACCACCAGCCTTTGAAACCGCACCAGCCAAGTCACCATCTGCGACCCAGGCCATACCACCTTGGAAAATAGGGTATTTAATATCTAATAATTCTGTAATTCGTGTTTGCATAATACCTTCCTCTAATCATTGCTTAAGTAATAGCTTGAGCTAAAGCTGCGAGATAGCAGACTTTTTACTTTGACAGTCAAACTATTACCTAAACAAGAGAGAATATCTTGCGATACTCTCAAATCTTTATTATTTTGTTTTTTCTTCTACGTAAGCAACCAAGTCACCAACTGTTTTCAAGCCTTCTTCAGTTTCGATTTGGATGTCAAAAGCATCTTCGATTTCTGAGATTACTTGGAACAAATCCAATGAATCCGCTTCAAGATCATCGAAAGTTGACTCAAGTGTAACTTCTGATGGCTCTTTACCAAGTTCTTCAACGATAATTTCTTGTACTTTTTCAAATACTGCCATGGATAGACTCCTTTAAAAATATATATTTTTATCTATGTGTTTCCACATGATTAACTAAATTGTAACAATAAGCGTGCCCCATGTCAAACCTCCACCGAAACCTGACAACAAAACTGTCTGGTCTCCGTTCAGCTTAATCAAGTCCTGTTGAACACACTCAGATAATAAAATCGGGATACTGGCTGCACTAGTATTGCCATACTCCATCATATTGGCAGGCAGTTTTTCCCTAGAAACTCCGAGCTTCTTAGCCATTTTATCTAAAATTCGGATATTGGCCTGATGCAAGAGCAGATAGTCAAGCTCCTCCACTGAAAACGGACTCTCTTCAATGGTGTTTTTGATAGAACTAGCTACATCGCGAATAGCAAAGTCAAAGATTGCGCGACCTTCCATTTTCAAATAGCGGTCATCAGCTTGCTTTTCCGAAAAGGGAGAGGACAAACCAAGTCCACCACAAGTCAAGCTCTGACCTCTCAAGCCATCAGTAAACTGACTTTCAGCCCAAAAATACTGCTTTTCTGCCGCTTCAAGCAAGACTCCTCCAGCCCCATCACCAAATAAGACTGACGTCGCCCGATCCGACCAATCAACAACCTTCGACAGCGTCTCACTACCGATAATCAAGCCTCTTTGATAACGACCAGAAGAAATGAACTTTTCCCCAGTTGACAAGGCAAAGATGAAGCCACTGCAAGCCGCCGTCAAGTCAAAGGCAAAAGCCTGGCTAGCCCCAATATTGGCCTGCACTCTAGCTGCAGTCGATGGCATCAGAGAATCTGGAGTCACCGTCGCAACGATGATAAAATCAAGTTGGTCAGCAGACAGTTGCGCCTTTTCAAGCAATTGCTCAGCAACTCTTGTAGCCAAGTCACTAGTTGACTCAGTTCGAGATAGGTGACGCTGTTTGATACCCGTGCGGCTGGAGATCCATTCATCACTTGTATCCATCATCTTAGCCAGATCATCATTGGTAACAATCTGCTCTGGAGCATAATGAGCTACTTGAGTAATTCTTGCATAGTTCATCATTTTAGCTCCTCTAAAAAATTATATAAGTTCTGCAAACCTTTTTGCATCACTTTTTGTTCTTCTGATGACATCCCTTCCACGACCTGCATGACCATGCGATTGTGGAAACGTTTATGAAGGCGATACAAGAGCCTCCCTTTCTTAGTCAAGCTCAGATGAACCACGCGACGGTCAATGGACGAACGGCGACGCTCGATATAGCCCTTACGCTCCAAGTTGTTCAAGCTGGTTGTGACGGTCCCCAAAGTGACCAGCAATTCCCTTGAAATGTCACTTGGAGTCGCATTAGGCGTGGTACCAATAACATCAATAGTGTGCATTTCTTTAATCGAGACATCTTTAAATTGACTGCCTCGGAGGCTGGACTCCTCAATAACCAAAACATTATTAAAAATAGATGTTAAATAATCATTGACTAATTGATAATTCAAACCAACACCTCCTTCATAAATACTTTGACAATCAAATTTTATCAGATCTCAAAATATTTTGCAAGTCTTTTTGAAAATTTATTTGATTTTCAAACAATTTTCTTATCCTGAAAATCGTTACTTACCTGTAAATTGTGGTCGACGCTTCTCAGTATAAGCCTGGACTCCTTCTTTGAAGTCCTCAGTGAACGCCAGGGATTTCTGCAAAGCCAATTCCAGCTCTGCATACTCTTTCCAACCGCTGAAGAGGCTCTTCCAGACCATTTCTTTCATGGCCCTGTAAGAATTCAGCGAGCCACGTTTTAGCTTCTTCAGTAGCTGTTCTGTTGTTTTTTCCAATTTTTCTGCTTCACAGACTTTATAGAGCAAGCCATAATCCAGGGCCTTCTCTGCGGTTAGAGCCTCTCCAGTCATAACCAAATGGGTTGCCCGAGTCACACCAATTGCCCGAGTCAGTAAATACAATCCACCAGCATCTGGCGCTAGCCCCACTCCCACAAAAGCTTGGATGAAACGAGATTTCTCTGTCGCAATACAGAAATCGGCAGCCACGACCATATTGGCAGCTGCACCAGCAACAGGGCCATCCACACTCATAATAACTGGCTTGGGTAGCCGTTTCATGGCAAAAGAAATGTCATTGACCAGCTCTGCAATTTTTACCAAGGATTGAATATCGTCAGCACTGACAGCTCTTTGCATCTCAGCTAGGTCGCCACCGACAGAAAAGACCTTCCCATTGGCATTGATCACTAAAAACTTCACTGCCTCATCATTTGCGGCCAGCTCAATCGCTTCTAAAATCTCCTCACACATCGGAATATTGAAACCATTGGAAACTTCAGGACGATTGAAAGTAATGGTCGCCACTTCATCAACTACTTTATAAAGAATACCATTAAAAGTCATTCTAACTCCATTCCCGACTGGATAGATGCAGCCGTTTTGTTTTATTCTTAAATAATTTGATATTCAAATTATAGTTATTCTAGCACAAAAGTTTTAAGAAAGAAAACAAAAACTGGAAAATTTGATTTCATATTCGTTTTTTGCTTATTTTTTTGAAAAGAAGCTTGGATGAAAAAGCGCTTCTGATAGATTTGCAAAATTTTCAGAATTTTGTTATAATTTTCCTAAATTATGTTTAGGAGTCTCCATGAAAGTTGTTAAATTCGGTGGAAGTTCACTCGCTTCTGCTTCACAGTTAGAAAAAGTCTTACATATTGTAAAATCTGATGCCGAGCGTCGCTTCGTTGTCGTTTCTGCACCAGGAAAAAGAGATGACCAGGATACAAAAGTCACCGATGCCCTGATTAAGTACTATCGCCAGTACATTGCAGGAAATGATGTCTCCAAGGAGCAAAATTGGATTATTAAACGCTATTCCGATATGGTCTCTGAGCTAGGCCTGAAATCTGCAATTATTGAGAAAATCTCTAAGAGCATCATCTCCCTAGCTACTCTGCCAATTGAAAACAATGAATTTCTTTACGACGCCTTCCTAGCAGCAGGTGAAAACAACAATGCCAAGCTAATCGCCGCTTACTTTAATCACAATGGCATTCCAGCCCGCTACGTCCATCCTAGAGAAGCTGGGCTAGTGGTTTCAAGCGAACCTGGAAATGCCCGCATCCTTCCTTCGAGCTATGATAAGTTGGAGGAATTGAACCATTCCGATGAAGTCCTTGTGATTCCTGGCTTCTTTGGTGTCACTCAAGATGGACAGATCTGTACTTTTTCTCGTGGTGGCTCAGACATTACTGGGTCGATTATTGCAGCTGGTGTCAAGGCTGATGTCTATGAAAACTTCACTGATGTGGACGGCATCTTTGCTGCTCACCCTGGGATTATTCACAAACCACGCTCCATCGCTGAGCTTACTTATCGCGAAATGCGGGAATTAGCCTATGCAGGCTTTACGGTTCTTCATGATGAAGCCCTACTGCCAGCCTATCGCGGAAAAATTCCACTCGTCATCAAAAATACCAACAATCCCGAACACCCTGGTACACGCATCGTCCACAAACATAGTGAGGATCATCCCCCTGTTGTTGGAATCGCTGGAGATTCTGGCTTTGTAAGTATTAACATGTCCAAGTACCTCATGAACCGAGAAGTTGGATTCGGTCGCAAGGCGCTGCAGATTTTAGAAGATTTGAACATTGGTTGGGAACATATGCCGACAGGAATTGATGATCTTTCGATCATCCTTCGTGAACGCGAATTGACTCCAATCAAGGAAGAAGAGATTCTGCGCCAACTTGTGCAAAAAGCGGAAGTAGACTTCGCAGAAATTGAGCACGATCTTTCTATTATCATGATTGTCGGCGAAAAAATGAAGAGTCATATCGGGGTGACTGCTACTGCGACTAAGGCTCTTTCTGACAATAAAATCAATATCCAAATGATGTCACAAGGTTCAAGTGAAGTTTCCATCATGTTTGTTGTCAATAAAAACCAAGAAAAGGCTGCCATTCGTGCCCTTTATAAAGCTTTCTTTGGCAGCTCAGAAAGCGATGAATAAACCGAATAAGTAAACAACAAAGACCTAGCTCTATATGGAGCCAGGTCTTTCCTTATTCTTTCTTGCTTATAATAAACCTTTTTTCTTTTCCAAGATTAGGTCTTTGACAGATATCAACAGGACGGCCAATAAAATCATGCCCATACCTACGAAATCGAGCAGATAAAAGCGTTCATTCATAATGACAAAGGCAAAGAAGACCGCTGAAATTGGCTCAATCGAGGCTAAGAGACTAGATTTGACAGGGCCAACCAAGCTTGTTCCCTTCAAAAAGACGGTGTAAGCAAAGATTGTTCCGATGACAATGATGCCGACCAAGGCTAGAAAGATATCCAAACGGAATAGCCACTGATGCTGGAAAATACCGCTGAAAGGAAAGAGCAAGATACCTGCAATGGTCATGCCAATCCCGATAACCAGCATGCTTCCCCACTTTTTAATGAGCTCAATCGGCAAAAGAATATATAGCGCGTATGTAAAGGCTGAGAAAATCCCTAAACATAAGCCTTTTGGCGTCATCGAGAGCTGATTGACCTGACCGTGGGTCGCAATCAGAAAGGTCCCACCTATGGCTAGAATCATTGAACAAATTTGAACCACAGTCGGTGCTACTCTGTCTTTGATACAAGTGTATGCCAAAACACCAACAGGACAGAGATACTGTAAAACCGTTGCCGTACCTGCATTTGTCTCATGGATGGCCGCTAAATATGCATATTGATTGATGAACAAGCCTAAAATTGCAAAAATTAAAATGTGTAGCAGAGAGCTCTTATCTTTCCAAATCTTTTTAAAGGATTCTTTATTTGTAACATAAGCCAACATCATCAAGACTAAACCCGCTAGCAACAAGCGCACATTAGTTAAACTCAGCGCCGAAAAACCGTTCTCCATCAGATATTGACCACTTGTTCCCGATAAGCCCCAGGCAATCCCCGCAGCCAAGGTATAGATAGTTCCCCTTAAAACTTTTGACATCCCTAACCTCTTTCTTTTAGCTTTGATCATTATAACATAAACCATAAAAAAGAGAGTGGGACAGAAATCGGTGATTCGTTAGAATTCGATTTCGTCGTCCCACCTCCGCACAGTTGAGTAGGGCTGTAAAAGCTGATGAAATCAGCCTAGTAGAGCCCACTCAACCACTGTGTCTTGCTCAACAATCCAAAGATAATTAAGAGGCTAGGACTTTTGTCCCAGCCTCTTTATGATTCAACATAGCTAAAAGACGACTAAGCCTCTATCTCAAGAAGTAAATAAGGCAAGCCTAAGATCAAGCCAATAACTCCTAGCATAGCTCGCATTCCAGAAGCTGTAACAAGTACCTTCTGACCATCTTTTACCTGAATCTTATGCGATTTCATAAAACTTTGTCCAACCTGTAGTTCAACACTGTCTCCCCCAAAAGGCAGCGTTTAACTTTCATCATTCGCAAGTTTATCCACAAGTTCACCATTTAGATAGACTGCAACATTTTGAACTACTCCAACCATCCCCGTAGAACGCGTAATTGTAAATTTTGACATCAAAAACTCCCTTATTTCAATCCAGCCCATCAACCAAAACTTCTAAGTTTATTCTTCAATCCTAGCTGAGTAAAAAGGCAGAAGAAACATTAAAGCCATAGCAAGAAGCAATAAAATTGCACGCACTAGGCCACCAAAGAACAGGCCGAGCAACAAAACTCCTAGACAACTAGAAAAATTCGTAAAATTCGTTTCAACCAACAAGGTTTGCCCTGCTTTAACTGTCACTGGCTTGGTTCTCATAGGAGCAGCTCCTACACGAACAACAGCTTCTTCTCCCTCAATAGGAAAGACAGCCTCGTCACCATTCTGGATTGTACCAACCTTTTGACCATTGATTAAAATTGGAAAATTCCCAATAATCCCTACAAAACCTGTTCCACGTTTTACTTTAATTTCTGACATAAGGACTCCTTTTTTTTTACCTATTTTACCATAAGTTCCATTCAAATAAAAGGTAAAAACCAGCCTCACGGCTGGTTTTCTGCTTATTTCTAAAGCTTTTCCAATTCTTCATTGAGCAGTTTTTGTGCTACTTGTGGGTTGGCTTGGCCCTTGGTAGCCTTCATGAGCTGACCAATCAGTGACTTGGCCGCATTCTTGTTGCCGCCCTTATAGTCATTGATGGCTTTTTCGTTGTTTGCAAATACTTCTTGGATGATTGGAAGAAGTTGGGCAGGGTCTGAGATTTGGATCAGGCCTGCTTTCTGTACATACTCTTTAGCAGAGCCGCCATTTTTGGCTAGATGGACAAAGACCTTCTTGGCAATCTTAGAGGAAATTGTGCCATCTGCAATCAGGGCAATCATCTCAGTCAGGTTCTCAGGTGTCAGCTCAATCTCAGAGATAGTCTTGCCTTCGGCATTGAGGTATTGAGCCACTTCTCCTTGGAGCCAATTAGAAACAGCCTTAGCGTCACCACCTGCCGCAACAGCTGCTTCAAAAAAGTCTGACACAGCCTTGGTCGCGGTCAACTGCTTGGCATCATAGTCAGACAGACCGTAATCGCCCACATACTTAGCCCGGCGTTCTTTTGGAAAGGCTGGCAGGCTGCTGCGTACTTGCTCAATCCAAGCATCTTCAATCTCAAAGATCGGCAGATCAGGCTCTGGGAAGTAACGGTAGTCCGCTGAACCCTCCTTAACTCGCATGAGCAAGGTTTCGCCAGTTGCTTCGTCATAACGACGGGTTTCCTGACGGATTTGACCACCGCTGCGTAGGATTTCAGCCTGACGTTTTTCCTCAAAGGCCAGACCCTTGCGGACAAAGTTGAAGGAGTTGAGGTTTTTCAGCTCAGTCTTGGTACCAAACTCTTCCTGACCGTAAGGACGGATGGAAATATTGGCGTCAACCCGCATGGAGCCCTCTTCCATCTTGACATCCGAAATACCCGTGTACTGGATGATTTCCTTGAGAGCAGTCAGATAGGCATAGGCCTCTTCTGGACTACGCATATCCGCTTCCGATACAATCTCAATCAGCGGCACCCCTTGTCGGTTGAGGTCCACATAAGAGTAGCCATCGCTGCCGTGGGTATTCTTTCCGGCATCTTCTTCCAAGTGAGCCCGCTCGATACGGATTTTCTTGGTCGTACCGTCTTCTAGCTCAATCTCAATCCAGCCATTGTAGCCAATCGGCTCATCAAACTGAGAAATTTGATAGGCTTTGGGATTGTCTGGATAAAAGTAATTCTTGCGGTCAAAGTGCATCTTCTGGTGAATGTCCATGTTCAAAGCCAGAGCAGCCTTGATACCATAGTCAATAACGCCCTTGTTCATAACAGGCAGAACACCTGGGAAGGACCAGTCGATGATGTTAGTATTGGCATTAGGATCTTCACCGAAGTGAGCTGGAGCCGGTGAGAAAATTTTTGAATTTGTCTTCAATTCAACATGGACTTCCAGTCCGATAACTGTTTCAAAGTTCATTATTTTTCACCTCCAAAGATAACTGGCTGCTGTTTGTGATAGTCAGTCGTCGCTTCAAATGCTGCGGCTGCCTGATAGATGGTCGCTTCATCAAAGTGGTTCCCAATCAGCTGCAAGCCGACAGGAAGACCATCTGCAAAACCAGCTGGGATTGAAATACCTGGCAGGCCAGCCAGATTGACTGGAATGGTCAAAAGGTCAGCCAGATACATGGCCACTGGATCTTGGTTTTGACTGCCCAAGTCATAAGCAACCGTTGGTGCAGTTGGACCTAAGATCAAATCATATTTTTCAAATACCTTCGCAAAATCTTGCATAATCAAGGTACGAACCTGACCAGCTTTCTTGAAGTAGGCATCGTAGTAACCAGATGACAGACTGAAAGTTCCCAGCATGATGCGGCGTTTCACCTCTTCACCAAAGCCTTCGCTACGAGATCTAACATAGACATCTTCTAGATTCTCAATGCCTTCTGCGCGGTAGCCATAGCGAATACCATCAAAACGCTGCAGGTTAGAACTAGCTTCAGAAGAAGCAATGATATAGTAGACTGCTACGCCGTACTTGCTGTGGGGCAGGCTGACTTCTTCAACGATAGCTCCTAGACTTTCCAAGTGCTTGGCTGCTGCCAGAATCGTTTCCTTGACCTTGCTGTCAATTCCCTCACCCATGTATTCCTTAGGCAGGGCAATCTTCATGCCCTTGATGTCTTGGCCAATCTTGCTGGTAAAGTCTGGCACTGCTTCTTGTGATGATGTAGAATCCTTAGGATCATTACCAGAAATAACATTCAGAAGCTGTGCATTTTCCTTAACTGTCTGAGAGAAAGGCCCAATCTGGTCTAAAGAAGAACCAAAAGCAATGAGGCCAAAACGAGAAACTCGTCCGTAGGTTGGCTTGAGGCCGACTACACCGTTAAAGGAAGCCGGCTGCCGAATGGAACCACCCGTATCTGAACCCAGTGACAGACGAACCTGACCAGAGGCAACCGCTGTCGCTGAACCACCAGATGAGCCACCAGGAACCTTGCTGCTGTCCCAAGCATTCTTAGTCGTCTTAAAATAAGAGTTTTCGCTGGATCCACCCATGGCAAACTCGTCCATGTTGGTCTTCCCAACGATAATCATATCCTTACCGTAAAGCTTCTCTACGCTGGTCGCATCGAAAATCGGCTTATAGTTGTAGAGCATTTTAGATGCAGCCGTCGTCAACATTCCCTTGGTTGAGATATTGTCCTTAACTGCCAGCGGAATTCCGCTCATAAGATTATCAGCATCAATGCCCTTAGCATCCAGAGCTGCTGCCTGAGCCAATGCTTCCTCTTCACTGATAGTGATGAAACTGTCCACGGCAGCTTCACGTTCTTTGATGTCTGCCAAAGTTGCCTGAGTTAACTCTACTGCAGAAATTTCTTTCTTGACCAGCAAATCATGCAGCTCTTCAATGGTCTTGTGATTAAAAGTCATTAGGCATCTCCTCCGTCATCTAGGATGGCAGGCACTTTGATGTAGCCCCGCTCTTTTTCAGGTACATTTTGGAAAAGCTCTTCTCGGTTCCAGCCTGGCTGAGCCACATCTTCTCGCATATAGTTGATGTTGGCTGCCACATTGGAAGTGAAAGGCACACCCTCCGTGTCCACTTCATTGAGCAATTCGACCATGTCGACAATTTTAGACAAGGTTGTCGCAAACTCAGCTGTCTCTTCTGGTGAAAAAGCTAGTTTAGAAAGTTTTGCAACATGACTTACTTCTTCTTGAGTAATCTTCATCTCTGATTCCTTTCATAAGATAGGCGAGCCTGAATATCGACCGAAAACGATCAATCTAAGAAAAATCTTTGTTTTCGAGGTTGAGCTCGCATTGTTTTGCTAAGATAGGGGCGCCAAGCTCTCGTAGCTGCGACCTCTTTCTTTGGCTTCTTCCTGATTTCTTCAGGAATTCGCATCATTTCATTTTACCATATTTCAGGCTAATTCTTCAATTCCAAATACAGTTCTTTGAGCTGTCTTTGGTCAACCAAACTCGGACTCTCTAGCATAGGATCAAAGCCAGTACCATTTTTCGGAAAGGCAATGACTTGGCGGATATTTTCTTCCCCAGCCAAAATCATAACCAAACGATCCAAGCCTAGAGCCAAGCCACCGTGTGGTGGGAAGCCGTATTCTAAGGCTTCCAGGAAGAAACCAAAGTCCCGCTCATAGTCTTCTCGGCTCATGCCCAACAGCTCAAACATCGCTTCCTGAGCCTTCCGATCATGAATCCGCAGACTACCTCCGCCAATCTCATAGCCGTTTAAGACGATGTCGTAAGCGTGGCTGCAGAATTGGTCTGGTTCCTGTCCATCTTCAAAGATGCCCTGTGTGAAAGGATGGTGCATGGCTTGATAGCGGTTTTGGTCTTCATTCCACTCCAGTAACGGCCAATCCACAACCCAGAGAAAATGAAGCAGACTCGGATCAATCAAATCCAAAGCTTTTGCCACTTCTATCCGCAGATGCCCCAAAGCTTCCTGAGCACGACGCTTCTTGGCCATGACTAGCAGGATGAGGTCTCCATCCTTGGCCTCAAAACGTGCTAGTAAATCCTGGCTCTCAGCCTCAAAGGTGCTAGCCAAATCCCCAACCAATTGATCATTTTCAACCTTAAGGCTGGCAAAACGACTGCAACCAAATTCCTTCATTTCTTGATAAAAATGACTGAGCTGTTTCTTGCTAAAAGCACTAGCCGCATCTGGCACACAGATTCCCATCATTTCCTCTTGGCTATCCAAGGCTTTCTTGATGAGAAGAGAGCCATTTTCTTGGCACAAATCCGTCAAATTCTTTAGTTCCAAACCAAAGCGCGTATCTGGCTTGTCAGAGCCGAAGCGGCTCATAGCCTCTTCATAGCTGATAGTTAGAAAAGCTTCCGTCAGCTCTAAACCATGAGTTTTCTTGACAACAGCCTTGAGCATGGCTTCAACCAGAGCTCGGATTTCTTCCTCGCTGGCAAAACTCAGCTCTAAGTCCACCTGGGTAAACTCTGGCTGACGGTCGCCCCGCAAGTCTTCGTCACGGAAGCAACGAACAATCTGATAATAGCGCTCGAGTCCAGCTCCCATCAGCAACTGCTTGAGCATCTGTGGGCTCTGTGGCAGCGCGTAGAATTGATTTTTAAAGACCCGACTAGGAACTAAGAAGTCTCTAGCTCCTTCAGGAGTTGACTTGGTCAGATAAGGCGTCTCGACTTCCAAGAAGTCCAATCCGTTCAAATATTCTCGAATAGTGGAGGTGACCTGATGACGTAGTTTGAGGTTATGTGTCATCTTCTCACGCCGCAAGTCCAGGTAGCGGTATTTTTGACGCAAGTCTTCGCCAGTATGGGCATGCTGGTCCAGCTCAAAAGGCAGGGCCTTGCTGCTGGCAATGACTTCAATCTTCTCAGCCCTTAGCTCAACCTGACCAGACTTAATGGTCTTGTTGACAAAGCGTTCTTCCCGCTGAACGACTTGCCCTGTCACTGCGATGACATCTTCCTTGCCAATTTCTTCCAGCTTAGCAAAATCTTCAATATCACCGCCAACGAAGACCTGCAGCAAGCCCTCACGGTCCCGCAATTCAATAAAGGCTAGCTTGCCGTGATTACGGATGTTGGCCACCCAGCCAGTTGCGGTCATGGTCTGTCCTACCTGCTCTAAACCATAATTTCCGATAAAAATTTCTTTCATGTTCTTTCCCTCTCAAATCCATTTGCAAGCTACCCTGTCCTTGAGCATATCAGCAACTTTCTTACAGCATCTCTACTTTTCCTTTTGCAAAATAAAAAGCTTCCGTCTCTAAAACAGACGAAAGCCGTGGTACCACTGTTATTCGCTGCCCTAAAAGGCAGCCTCTGAGCTCGTAACGTGAGCGACGTCTGTGCTTAATCACACAAAAGATTACGAAACATGTTCTTCGGTTTTGCTTTCTTGGTGCTGCTCTCAGCTATCAGCACTCTCTGTGCAAGTCAGCAAGCCTACTCTGCTTCTCTTTTACTCTTAAATTGTATTTATTATAGTCGAACCTAAGACATTTTGCAAGTGATTTAGGGCAAATTTGTGATTTTCCTCTGACAAAGAAGCCACAGCTGGCTCTACCACTTGGATTTGATACCCCAGATTATAGGCATCAATTGCTGTATGCAAGACGCAAATATCCGTCAAGACTCCAGTCAAAATGACCGTATCTACCTTTCTTTCCCGCAATCGAATATCTAAATCTGTGCCAGAAAAAGCAGAATAATGGCGCTTATCCATCCAAAAGACCCGAGAGTCCGCTTGGTGCTTCTCATAAAAATCCGCCAAGGGTCCATAAAGATTGCGACCGCTCGTTCCCTTAATATTGTGGGGCGGAAAAAGCTTGCTTTCTGGGTGAAAGGCATCATTCTCATCATGGGCATCAATAGTAAAGAAGATGTAGTCGCCTCGCTCAAAAGCTGCCTCGGTCACTTGAGCAATGGATTCAGAAATCGCCTGAGCTGGCGCTCCTGCTGTTAATTTCCCCTCATCTGCGACAAAATCAACCGTATAATCAATAGAAATCAGCGCTTTTGCCATTAGTAGTCCCTCTTTTTAATTTCCTCAAAAACATCTGGAATCAGAACTTTCAGATAAGTCCCTTTCATTCCCAGCGAGCGGCTTTCAATAATCCCAGCGCTTTCTAATTTACGCAAGGCATTGACAATCACTGAACGGGTAATCCCGATGCGGTCAGCAATAACAGAAGCCGTCAGTTGGCCTTCATTGCCATTGAGCTCACCCAGAATAGCTGAAACAGCTCTCAGCTCCGAGTAAGACAAAGTATTGACTGCCATGGTCACTGCCGTCCGGCGGCGGATATTTTTCTCATCTTCTTCCCGCTGGAAGTTAAGCAGCTGGATACCGACCACTGTGCTGGCAATCTCAACCAGAATCAGGTCGTCATCCAAAAATTCTTTATCATTGCGCCAGATAATCAATGAGCCCAAGCGAATCCCTGAAACATGAATCGGCGCGATAGTGGTCAGGCCATCTGGAAAGTCATCCTTAGTTTCCACAGGAAAAATGGTCAAATCATGCGTGACAGGCAGATTGGCCTCTGTCTCATAGACCATGTTCGCTTCTTGGACGTATCCTTTAGGGAAAGTCTTGTCTTGGAAAAAGGCTTCTACACGATCATTATTTGTCTTGTAGCGCATAAAGTATCCCAAGAGACGGCCCTTGCTGTTGATGATGCAGGCATTACAGTGAATAATGTCAGCAAGCTGGCGAGTAATCGCATTGTAAGGAAGTTCCTCTTGAAGCTGCTCTTCTGAACGTTTCAAGATAGAAGTAATTTTCCTTGTTTTTTCTAATAGGTTTGCCATACATTTACCTCGTATTTAGTCTCCTTGATTGTACCACAATCACCCGAAATTTTCAATAATTATCTGAAAATTGTGTATTGAAAAAAAATTCGCTACAATTTAAAGAAAGTCAGAGTTTAGCAATAGAAAATGACAGGAAAAATTAGCTCGCTTAAAAGAAAAACCATTTAAAACAATTCTACAAAAATCGTTTTAAACGGTTTATGATTCAACATTTAGACTTATCTGCGATATTGATGCAGGAAGCGCGTCATTTTTTCTTGGATTTGAGCTAGCTCATCCACCCGTGGCAGATAGACAATTCGGAAATGATCTGGTTCTTGCCAGTTAAAGCCTCGGCCATGGACAAGGAGGACTTTTTCCTGCTTGAGGAAATCCAAGACAAACTGCTCATCATCATCGATGCGGTACATGTTCCGGTCGATTTTCGGGAAGATGTAAAGACCAGCTTTAGGCTTCACAGCTGACAGACCCGGAATCTCCTGAATAGCTTGATAGATGAAATTCCTTTGTTCATAAATCCGACCACCAGGCAAAAGCAATTCGTCCACAGATTGGTGACCACCAAGCGAAGTTTGAACGACCTGCTGGGCCAAGACATTGGAGCATAGGCGCATATTGGAGAGCATATTTAGCCCTTCGATATAGCCCTTAACATGCTTCTTAGGACCAGACAGCACCATCCAGCCAACCCGGAAACCTGCGATTCGGTGGGACTTGGAAAGACCATTCATGCTGACACAGAAGAGGTCAGGCGCCAGACTAGCAACTGGCGTATGGACATGCCCATCCATGACCATGCGGTCGTAGATTTCGTCCGCGAAGATAATGAGATTATTTTGACGCGCAATTTCCACAATCTCTAACAAAAGGTCGTCAGGATACAGTGCTCCTGTTGGATTGTTAGGATTGATGATAACGATAGCCTTGGTATTAGAGGTGATTTTTGACTTGATGTCGTCAATATCTGGATACCATTCTGCCTGCTCATCACAGACATAGTGAACAGCATTCCCACCAGCCAGACTGACTGCCGCTGTCCAGAGCGGGTAATCTGGCATCGGCACCAGCACCTCGTCCCCGTCATCAAGTAAGCCCTGCATGGACATGACAATTAGCTCGCTGACTCCATTTCCCAGATAAATATCATCGATATCCACACTTGGAAACTTCTTGAGCTGGCAATACTGCATAATCGCCTTACGGGCTGAGAAAATCCCCTTAGAATCAGAGTAGCCCTCACTATCACGCGCATTCATAATCAAATCATGAATGACCTCGTCTGGAGCGGTAAAACCAAACTCAGCTGGATTTCCTGTGTTCAGGCGGAGAATTTTTTCTCCATTAGCCCGCATCCGCATCGCTTCTTCCAAAACTGGTCCACGAATATCATAAGCTACATGCTCCAATTTACTGGACTTATTAAATTCTTTCATCCTATTTTCCTCAATTCATCTGAATGATTTTATTATACCACCAGAAAAAAAGATTGACAATTAGGAAGAATCTGGGAAAGCTCCTTTCAACTAAAATAAGGCTTCTAATTTAGGAAAATACACTTATCCATCAAAATAATTTCACTTGATTTCTGAATTTCATTTGCAGCTTTACTTTTTTTCTGAAAAGGTTTACAATATAGGTAAAGACATAAGAACTCGAATCTAAGATTCGACAAAAGATGGAGGTAGCTTTATGACTCAACAAAAATATGAAAATATCATGGTCGCTGTTGACGGCTCTCGCGAAGCAGAACTCGCTTTTGAGAAAGGTGTCAATGTGGCGCTGAGAAATGCTTCTCGCCTGACGATTGCTCATGTAATTGATACACGGGCTCTTCAAAGCGTTTCAACCTTCGACGCTGAGGTCTACGAAGACCTCCAAGAAGAAGCACAAAAGTTGATGACAGAGTACAAGGAAAAGGCGCAAAAAGCAGGGATTAAATACGTTGATATCGTCATTGAATTGGGCAATCCCAAAACCCTCCTTGCGACTGACATCCCTGACGAACATAAGGTTGACTTGATTATGGTTGGGGCTACTGGTCTCAATGCCTTTGAACGCCTCCTAGTCGGCTCATCATCCGAATATATCCTCCGCCACGCTAAAGTGGACTTACTGGTCGTTCGTGACAAAGAAAAAACATTCTAAAAATATCTAGTAGGTAGCTGCGATGGCTGTGCCCTACTTCCCTCATAACTGTAAATTAAAATCCCTCATTAGGCTAGCCTCGTGAGGGATTTGTGTTTTAAAACGATAACAATATTATTTCAGCTTGCCTTTCAAATACTGACCGGTATAGCTGGCTGGATTGGCTGCGACTTCTTCTGGTGTACCCGTGGCAATGATGGTACCGCCACCGACACCGCCTTCTGGTCCTAGGTCGATGATATGATCAGCAGTCTTGATGACATCCAGATTGTGCTCGATAACGAGTACCGTATTGCCATCGTCCACAAAGCGAGATAGCACATGAAGGAGCTTGGCAATGTCTTCAGAATGCAGACCCGTTGTCGGCTCATCCAAGATATAGAAAGATTTACCAGTCGAGCGCTTGTGAAGTTCGCTGGCCAGCTTCATCCGCTGGGCTTCACCACCTGACAAGGTTGTGGCTGGCTGCCCTAGAGTCACATAGCCTAGTCCCACATCCTTGATGGTCTGGAGTTTGCGGGCAATTTTCGGAATATGCTGGAAGAATTCCACCGCATCATTGACCGTCATGTCCAGAACCTGAGCAATATTCTTTTCCTTATAGTGAACCTCTAGAGTCTCGCTATTATAGCGGGTGCCGTGGCAGACCTCACAGGCCACATAGACGTCAGGCAGGAAGTGCATCTCAATCTTGATAATCCCATCACCCGAGCAGGCCTCGCAACGGCCGCCCTTAACGTTAAAGCTGAAACGCCCTTTCTTGTAGCCGCGAATCTTGGCTTCATTGGTCTTGGAAAACAGATCGCGAATGTCGTCAAAAACTCCAGTATAGGTAGCTGGATTAGAGCGCGGGGTGCGGCCAATCGGACTTTGGTCAATATCAATCAAGCGGTCCACATGCTCAATGCCACTGATTTTCTTGAACTTACCTGGCTTAGCTGAATTGCGGTTGAGTTTCTGAGCGATGGCCTTTTTAAGGATAGAATTGACCAGCGTTGACTTACCGGATCCAGAAACTCCGGTCACAGCGATAAATTTGCCCAAGGGGAATCTAGCCGTGATATTCTGCAGATTATTTTCCTGAGCCCCGATCACTTCGATAAAGCGACCATTCCCTACACGGCGTTCCAATGGTACTGGGATCTCGCGCTTGCCTGACAGGTATTGGCCTGTGATAGATTTCTTGTTCTTAGCCACCTGTGCAGGAGTACCCGCTGCGACGATTTCTCCACCGAAAACACCGGCTCCTGGTCCCACATCAATCAGCCAGTCCGCCTCCCGCATGGTGTCCTCATCGTGCTCGACCACAATTAAAGTATTGCCCAGGTCGCGCATCTTCTTGAGACTGGCAATCAGACGGTCATTGTCACGCTGGTGCAAGCCAATAGAGGGCTCGTCCAGGATATAAAGGACTCCGCTTAGGTTAGAACCGATCTGAGTCGCCAAGCGAATCCGCTGACTCTCACCTCCTGATAGAGTCCCAGCCGAGCGAGACAAAGTCAGGTAATTGAGGCCAACGTTATTGAGGAAGGTCAGGCGATCATGAATTTCTTTGAGAATAGGCCGCGCAATAGTAGCTTCATTGTCAGTCAGACTCAACTTCTCCAACTGTTCCAAGTGATCTGCAATGGACAAGTCTGAAATCTCACCGATATGCAGGCCATCTTCGCCGCCAACCTTGACCGACAAGGCCTGAGGACTGAGTCGATATCCGTGGCAAGCCACGCAAGTCAGCTCATTCATATAAGCCCTCATCTGCGTCCGAGTAAAATCACTATTGGTTTCATGGTAGCGGCGGTTGATATTGGTGACAACCCCCTCAAAAGGAATGTCAATATCGCGCACACCGCCAAATTCATTTTCATAGTGGAAATGGAACTCCTGCCCATCTGAGCCAAAGAAAATCAATTGCTTCTCTTCCTCAGTCAGCTCCTCAAAAGGCTTGTCCATATCAATACCAAAGGCTGCCATGGCCTGCTCCAGCATCTGCGGATAGTAGTTGGAGGAGATGGGATTCCAAGGCGCTAGCGCTCCTTCGCGCAAGGTCTTGCCAGCTTCTGGCACAACCACATCTAGATCCACCTCCAGCTTAACCCCCAGACCATCACAGTCCGGACAAGAACCAAAAGGCGCATTGAAAGAAAAGAGGCGTGGCTCTAACTCTGGCACTGTAAAGCCACAAACTGGACAGGCATAGTGCTCAGAAAAGAGCAGCTCTTGACCATCCATAGTGTCAATCACCACATAGCCCTCAGCAATCCGCAGAGCTGCTTCGACCGAGTCAAAGAGACGGCTGCGCACCCCTTCCTTGATGACAATTCTATCCACCACGACCTCAATATCATGCTGCTTGCTCTTGGATAGCTCTGGCACTTCCGTAACATCGTAGACATCCCCATCCACGCGCACCCGGACATAACCGTCTTTCTGAATCTTATCAAAAACGGTCTTATGCTGTCCCTTTTTCTTGCGAATGACTGGCGCTAAAATCTGCAGCCGCTGACGCTCTGGCAATTCTAAAACCTTGTCGACAATCTGCTCAACAGACGAGGCCCTAATCGCTCCATGTCCATTGACACAGTAGGGCGTTCCAACACGAGCATAGAGCAGGCGCAGGTAATCATTGATTTCAGTAGCAGTTCCCACTGTTGAGCGCGGATTTTTACTGGTCGTCTTCTGGTCAATGGAAATAGCCGGGCTGAGACCATCAATCGAGTCCACATCCGGCTTTTCCATGTTGCCCAAAAACTGCCGAGCATAGGCCGATAGGCTCTCAACGTAACGGCGTTGTCCCTCTGCATAAAGGGTGTCAAAAGCCAGACTGGACTTGCCCGAACCAGACAGACCAGTTACCACGACCAGCTTGTCTCGGGGAATTTCCACATCAATATTTTTTAAATTATGAGCTCGCGCTCCATGAATCACAATTTTATCTTGCATCTAGTCCACACTTTACCTTTAAACTTCCTCTATTATAGCAAATTTTTCTGCAAACTTTTGCCCAAAAAACTGGAATTTGTAGTATAATAAGACGGTGCTTAAAAATGATTCTAGGAGGAGATATGAAACAAGTATTTTTATCAACAACAACCGAGTTCAAGGAGATTGATACACTTGAATCGGGAACTTGGATCAATATGGTCAATCCTTCCCAGAATGAATCTTTAGAAATCGCAAATGCTTTTGGCATTGATATTGCTGACTTACGAGCACCACTCGATGCCGAGGAAATGTCTCGGGTCACCATCGAAGATGACTACACCTTGATTATCGTGGACGTGCCCATCACAGAGGAACGGAATAACCAGACTTACTATGTCACCATCCCGCTTGGTATTATCATTACAGAAGATGCAATCATCACGACCTGCTTGGAGAAATTGCCCCTGCTCGATATTTTCATCAATCGACAACTGCGCAATTTTTACACCTTCATGCGGTCACGTTTTATCTTTCAAATTCTCTACCGCAATGCCGAGCTCTATCTGACAGCCCTGCGCTCCATTGACCGCAAGAGCGAGCAGATTGAGAGCCAGTTGCACCAGTCGACTCGAAATGAAGAGCTGATTGAGCTCATGGAGTTGGAAAAGACTATCGTCTATTTCAAGGCCTCCCTCAAAACCAACGAGCGCGTGATCAAAAAATTGACCAGTGCCACCAGCAATATCAAAAAATATCTGGAAGATGAGGACTTGCTGGAAGACACCCTGATTGAAACCCAGCAGGCCATTGAGATGGCTGATATTTATGGAAACATCCTCCACAGCATGACAGATACTTTTGCGTCCATTATTTCCAACAACCAGAACAATGTCATGAAGACACTGGCTCTGGTAACCGTTGTTATGTCCATCCCGACCATGCTCTTCTCAGCCTATGGGATGAACTTCAAAGATAATGAACTACCTCTAAATGGTGAGCCCCATGCCTTCTGGATTATCATGTTTATCGCCTTTGCTCTGAGCGGCTCTCTAACCCTCTACCTTTTCCATAAAAAATTATTCTAACCACCAGAAAGGACCACCATGTCACAAGTATTATTAGACAAACTAACCAAGAAAAATAAGGAATTTCTCCACATTGCTACTCATCAACTCCTCAAAGATGGCAAATCCGATGAAGAAGTGAAAGCAATCTTAGAAGAAATCATTCCAAACATTTTAGAAAATCAAGCCAAGGGTATCCCTGCCCGTGCTCTCTACGGAGCACCAACTTACTGGGCTTCTTCTCTCACTGCTAAGGAGCGCTATGATGCCGAGCATCCTAAGCAAAATGATGATCCAAAATGGATGATGCTGGATTCCGTCCTCTTCATTTTCGGTTTCTTCACCGTTCTGACTTCCATAGTCAATTTGGCATCTTCTAAACCCTCTGTTTACGGCATGACGACACTTGTCTTTGGTAGTATTGTCGGTGGTCTTGCTTTCTACGCCCTCTATCATTTCGTTTACCGTTTTTACGGACCAGACACTGACCGTAGCCAACGACCACATCTACTCAAATCTATCCTTATCATGCTAGTAGCCATTGCTCTTTGGACCCTTTCAATTGTTGGTTCTAGCCTACTGCCTGACTCTCTCAACCCGCATTTATCAAACATCATTGTTGCCATCATCGGAGGGATCACCCTAGCACTTCGTTTCTACCTCAAGAAACGCTTCAATATCAAGAGTGCAACCATGGGGCCAGCCAAATATTAAACAGCATAGAGAGGCTAGGACTTTTGTCCCAGCCTCTCTATTATCTTTGGATTGTCGAGCAAGACGCAGTGGTTGAGTGGGCTCTACTACGCTGATTTCATCAGCTTTTACAGCCCTACTCAACTGTGCGGAGGTGGGACGACGAAATCGAATTCTAACGAATTACCGATTTCTGTCCCACTCTCATTTTGCACTTTTTGAAAAGTATAATACCAGGTCATCGTTATTCTCGCACGAAGCATAGGGCGCGAGTGGCTGATTTTGAAACCAAACTCCTGACCCATCTGGAATATAACCGCGACCTACATACAGTCGTTGTGCTGGACCATAGCCTTTATGCAGCCCAACACCCAAGCTGACCACATCTGAATAATTCTGAGCCAATTGCTCTGCTTTGTTCAATAAAGCCGTGCCAATTCCTCGCTTTTGGAAACTTTCAAAAACATTAAAATCAGTTAACTCAGGATAAAGGCCAGCAAAGGGGCCATGCTTTGCCAATGGAATAACTGTAATGTAACCAGCCAAAGATTCCCCAACAACCGCTACCAAAACTTGGCGCTCACCCGCCTCTTGCTCCAGAAAGTAGTTTTTTAAAATCTCTCTCCGGCCAGGCCAGCCTTGCTGGATAAAAGCATTCGATAAGCCTTCAATATCCTCAAAAAACATCTTTCTGATGGCTAGTGCTTCTGTCATGGCAAGCCTCCCATATCTTGATAGTTTCTTCTATTATAGCACTGTCCCTTTCTGTCATCAAGACAGCAAAAATCCCTGCTAGAAGCAGGGACTCTCATTAGTCTTCGTTTACGAAAGGCATCAAAGCCATTACGCGAGCGCGTTTGATAGCTGTTGTTACTTTACGTTGGTTTTTAGCTGAAGTTCCTGTTACACGACGAGGAAGGATTTTCCCACGTTCTGAAACGAAACGGCTAAGAAGCTCAGTATCTTTGTAATCAACATATTCAATTTTGTTTGCTGCGATGTAATCAACTTTTTTACGGCGTTTGAATCCGCCACGACGTTGTTGAGCCATGTTATTCTCCTTTATATTATAGTTCTAGTTTTGTCCATTATTAGAATGGTAAATCATCGTCTGAAATGTCCATTGGATTTGAATTGCCAAATGGGCTTTCATCACGAGAAAAATTCGGTACTTGGTTGAATGAGTCAGCACTTCCATAACTTGGTGCAGAATTTCCACCGAAGCCACCGCCACCAAAGCCAGCTGAAGGCTGCCCTTCACGGCTTGCACGACTTTCCAGAAGCTGGAAGTTGTCTGCAACGACTTCTGTGACATAGACACGCTGGCCTTGCTGATTGTCGTAGTTACGAGTCTGAATGCGACCAGTAATTCCGATTAGAGCACCTTTTTTGGCCCAATTAGCAAGGTTTTCTGCCTGCTGACGCCAGATAACAACATTGATAAAGTCCGCTTCACGCTCACCACTTTGATTTTTAAAGTTGCGATTAACAGCCAGAGTAAAGGTTGCGACCGCTTGGTTTTGCGGTGTATAGCGAAGTTCAGCATCACGGGTCATACGTCCCACAAGTACAACGTTATTAATCATAATTTACCTTCTTAAGCGTCAAGTTTGACGATCATGTGACGAAGAATGTCAGCGTTGATTTTTGAAAGACGGTCAAAC
>ERZ772909.285-NODE-285-length-33277-cov-49.258955_pt1 | contig 33277 bp, 21 predicted proteins | sample MGYA00511137_ERZ772909 | MGnify/ENA primary metagenome ERZ772909 (study PRJEB29015, sample SAMEA2738095) | human oral metagenome | biome: human oral; feature: human-associated habitat; material: saliva | place: China | collected 2270 ... | reverse complement strand
CCTTTTCGTGAGTGGCAATGACTTTCGGTATGCGCTCGAGTGCAGAGAGGAAGTTCTGACAAGCTAGTTTGGGGTCATTGGCTAGTTTGCCGTTGTTGTGCGTATAGAGAATACTACCCTCTCCTCTGACAAAGAATCGATTGACAGAGCCTTGAAAAAGGTCTTTCATCGAACTCTCTGTTTTGACCAAGATGTCAAAACCATAAATCGTACCAATCTTGTGATGCTCTCCTTCCGTACGCGCTTTTTCGGCTATTTCCTGCAGGCGCGCAGCCACTGCCTTCATATCGCTACTGTCCGAAACGCCATTGATGTCTAATTTATTGACCGCATTACCTTCGCCATCTCGCACCACCCGTTTCTCAAATTGTGCGAGGTCATTTTGGGCTTCTGCCACACGTGAGGAATGGAAATCCACAGAATGTTGAAGTTCACAGAGTTTGCCAGAAGCTGAATCGCACTCTTTCATGAAGTTTTTGCGCTCTGACTCCAAAGCGGTAATCTTCTTGTCGAGCTTTGCCTTTTCCAGAAGGTCGGTATTGCCCGAAAGTACAGCTACGTATTCGGAAAAATTCATACCGCTGTCTTCATCCATCGAGCCTTCATCAATGGTTCTTGCGCCAAGGGTGTTACTCTTGAGCTGATTGATAAAAAGTTGCTTGTTATGTAGGAGATTGAATTTGTAGCTATCCAACGACCGCTCCACGGCATAGATGATTACATCTACCTTATTGTCAGCAAACTCCTTGGCAATGAAGTTTCCCTTGCGCACGGCTCGTCCATTGCGCTGCTCAAGGTCTGAAGGTCGCCAAGGAGTATCCAAATGGTGGATGGCTACGGCACGTTGCTGCGCATTCACTCCTGTGCCAAGCATAGAAGTTGAACCAAAGATGATACGTATGTCTCCACGATTCATCGCATCTACCATCGCTTTCTTGGCTCTCTCATTCTTGCACTCTTGGATAAAGCGGATTTCGTGGGCTGGAATGTTGTAGTCTTCCACTAGTTTGCGCTTGATTTCTGAATACACGTTCCATTCTCCTGCCTTATACGTTCCCAAATCTGAGAAGACAAACTGCGTTCCTTTCTGCTCATTGTATTTTTGATAGTAATCATTGAGCATCTTGGCGCAGTGAGATGCCTTGTTATCAATGTGGTCACTATACTTATCCTCACTTATCATACGCAAGTCTAAGCTCATCTTGCGGGCATAGTCTGTGGCGATAAGCATTTTTGCTTTTTCTTCTTTTTGACTGAGAGGTTCTCTATCCAAAAGCGTTGCATCACCTGAGCGCGCAAAGTCCATCAACTTCTTGATGAATTCCTCTTGCTCTGGTGTCGGTGGTATGTTGTGTAAGATTTCATTCTTTTCGGGTCTGTCAATACCAATATCTTTAGCGGTACGGAAATCACATATCTCCGCATAGAAACTCGCAAGCTCAGGTACTTTAATGAAGGTGCGGAAGCGTTCTTTTTGAATGATTTCGTTAGTGATGGAAAACTCGTAGTCTGTACTCTTCTTGGCAAAGACGGCTGCCCACGCATCAAAGCTGTTGATGCCTTGCTTCTCGAGAGCTTGTGGACGCAAGTATTTGAAGAGGAGATAGAGCTCGGTCAAACTATTAGATATAGTAGTCCCTGAAAGGAAGGTTGCCCCCAAATCCTTACCGGAGCGTTCTTGAATGGTGCGAATGGCAAAGAGCATATTGAGTGCGCGTTGAGAACCATCGGGATTTCCTAAGCCGGAAACGCGGTCGTGCTGAGTGTTGAACATGAGGTTTTTGAACTGGTGACTTTCGTCTACAAAGAGATGGTCGATGCCCATCATCTTAAAATCCACTGCGTCATCTTTGCGTTCGGCGATACTGTCTTGTATCTCGTGTAATTTCACTACTAGTGTTTGTTTGCGTTTCTCCAAACCTTTGAGCATGGCTTTGGAAATGTCCTTGCCTTCTCTGCGCAAAACCTCTAAGTTCTCCTCTATGGAGTCCTTTTCCTTTTGGAATATGGCTTCTTGCACCTCTAAAGCCTGTGGAATCATTCCAAATTGTTCGTGGGTCAAGATGATGCAGTCCCAATCATTGTTCTTGATGTCGGCAAAGATGCGCTGTCTATTTTGTTTAGTAAAATCATCTTTACCTGGATAGAGTATGCGCGCATTGGGATATGCCTTTCTGAAAGTATCGGCAATATCAAAGACATTGGCTTTGAGTCCTATAATCATGGGCTTGTTGGCTATCCCTAATCGCTTCATTTCATAGGCTGCTGTACACATAATAAGGGTCTTTCCTGCTCCCACTTCATGGTCGCAGATACCACCGCCATTGGTTTTGAGCATCCATACAGCGTCTTTTTGACTCTTGTATAAGTCAGGGATGCCTAATCGTTTGAGATCTAAGTTAGGGAAGCTCTGATGTCCTCCGTCAAAGTTTGGACGAACAAAGCAATTAAAGAGTTCGTTGTAACGATTAGCCAGCTGTTCTTTGAAACTGTCGGGACGTCTGCCTAACCAATCCACAAATCCTTGTCTGATTTCCTCAATCTTGCTATTGGCTTGTTGGATTTTCTCTCCATCACGCACTTTGATGGTGCGTTCTTCTCCGGTGAGGGGGTCGATGACTTCCTTGCTTTTGCTGATGTCGGGAATGGTGTTGTGCAAGGCGTGTTTGAGCAGATGCAAACCATCGTATTTGCGAAACTCTCCCTGCACGGCATATTTGTGCAAGATATTGCCGTTCTTATGGTCGCAACCGATGGTATACTCGTCCATATTGGGATGATAGCCTACCCTTAGGTCTGTATCGAAAAACTCTGTGGCAAATTGTCCATAAACGCCTGCGGGTATCCAACGTTCACCAAAGTTGAAGTCCAATTCCGCAAAGGGAATGGGAGTGGGTTTGGCGGCTATGAGGGCTGCCAAACTCTGTTGGGCTTCTTCGTGGTTGGGATGGTCTAAGAGCCAAGAACTGATGCGCTCTGCTTTTTCGACGACATTGCCTGAAATGAATTTGTCTGCTACTTCGTAACCTTCGATTTCTGGGTTATAATAGATGCGTCCCTCGAGAGCAGATATGATATCGCTTTCTTCCATTTCAGGTAGAAGCGAAGACATATAACTGAGTTCTACACTGCCATACTTATTTAGGGAAGCACCAAGTGCTTCCAAGGGGTCGGAAGCAATGGTGAGTTCTGAGGTTGAAAAGGCTGTGGGATGGTCGAAGATGTCGGCTTTGGTGTACTTTCCTTGTTCGGATCGCTCCAGAAATAGCATTTCTACTCCCGTGGCATCCATCTTGATGAGGTCGGTATTGGCTTTTTTGTTGAGTGCTCCCCAGCGTGCTACGAAGTTATCGTACAAGCGATTGAGTTTCTCACGCTCTTCTTTATCTTCTGCGTGGTTGGTGGCTTCATAGTCGTAGAGACGGTGGTAGCACTCACGGATTTCCACATAGGCTTTCAGGCGAGTGATTTGCGTAAGGGGCAAGTCCATCGGATGAAAGGTGGGTTGTCGTTTGAGGTCGGAGAGATAGCCCACTTGTCCTTTCTGCACCACAATTGAGCCATCACGCAGATGACTGTCGGGGGCAGAAAGAAATGGTCGGGGATTGGCATCAAAGATTTGCTTCACCTCCGCTATGGACTGTGGTTTTAGCGTGGTGTCTTCATTGACAAAGTCAAAAAGCGAAGGCTCGGAAGTTGTGCTTTGCGTGGCTTTCCTGGACTTAGCGGTTGTCTGTGGTCTTGTCTTTGACTTTGTTTGCGTCTTAGCGGTTGCCTTCTTGGGGGTATTGGCTTTTAGTTCTGCACTGACGCGCTCTACTTCTTGTGTCCACAGCGTGTATTCCTCGGGAGCAAAGAGCAGATACTCCTGATCATTGTTGCTTTCTACAATGGGATGGTGGTCGTCATCGAAATAAACAGTTTGCCCATTCATCTCGCGTGGGGCTTCCACGTCAGGGCGTTTCTCTGCTTTCTCTTCATATTGATGGAATAGGGTTAATGTAGGCACACCTTCGGGAGCGGGTTCTTCGGATATGGATGTTTCTCGTATGTTTGTAGGAACTTCTTCCTGCTCCTTTGTATCTTCCTTAATCTCTTCCTTTATTTCCTCCGCAATAGCTTCTTCTATCTGTACTTTTTCCTTGGTGAATTGCCCTTGCACCAAGTCTTCTAGTTCTTCTATTTCGTGGAGTTTGCAGGGCGTGAAATACAAATCGCGTTCTATACCCAAGCCGTGTACCTTCACTTCTTGCATTTCATCGAGCGACATATTTCCAAGTTCCCAACCATAACCCATCGTTACGGCTCCAAAACCTATTCGAGTTTTGGGGTCGTATTCTAATAGGTAGGCGGTGTAAGCTCCCATCGGAAAGAAATAGCGTGCATACGCTGTTTTATCGCCAACTAGTTCTTTTTGTGTGGAATAGAGTTTGGGCAATTGCTTTTGAATGGTCTTGGGCATCAGGTTGTAGGCATCGTTTGCTTCCTTTTCTTCTTGTGGAGTTGGTTGTTCCTTCTTTTCTTTCTGCCCTGATAATCCTGCGGTCACACCCAGTTTTCGCAGTTTCTTTTCGGCTTCGGCTTGGCGTTCTTCTTCACTCATCGCAACACCTGTGTGATAGAGTTTGCGGTCAAATCGTTCTTCTATATCGTGTGAGAGTTGCTCACGCAAACTGTCAGCCATTTCTTGAATTCCGCCCTCAAATTGATACTCCCACGTGGGTTTGCCATATGGGTCTGTCCCCATTACTCGAGTAGTGGCAATGGTATGCGATTGGATGTCTTCCCAACTGCCTTCAAAGAGGGCACTGTGTGTGAATGCCATTGAGAAACCATCGCCTTTGGGAACTGCAACGGTCTGCACAAACTTTTCTTCATCCGATATTGCAATGCCTTTTCCACTTTGTTTTTGCAAGACAATGAGGTCGCTCCCTACCTCTGTTCCTGCATTTTCACTGAACATTCCTCCGGGCAGGCGAATCGCTGAGATGAGTTTACTATTCTCCATCAAATAACGGCGGAAGGCTTCATTGCGTGGGGCATCTAATAAGCCTTGTGAGGTGATGAAAGCTAGTACGCCTCCTTCGCGAATGCTGTCGAGTCCTTTGATGAAAAAGTAATTGTGAATGGTGCGTGTGGATTCTTTCTTGATGACGTCTTGTCCTTTGTTGTAAGCTCTATCGTAGACCATAAAGTCACCAAAGGGGATATTGCTGGCGATAAGGTCATACTTGTTGGCTTCTGCGCGTTCTTCTATACTTTCAAAGGGGGCTTGCTGCACAAAGATAGTGCTTTGCCCTAGGGGATGCAGACTTTGGGCTATGCGGGCGGTGAGCAAATCTTTTTCAAAGGCGTCTACCCGACCTACGTGTGGGGCGAGGGTTTCGGCAAATGCCCCCATTCCTAAGGAAGGGTCTAGGCAAGTGCGAAAGGTTACGTCTGTTTTCTCTAAAGAATCGGCAATGGCATTGACGATGCGTGTGTCGGTGTAAAAGGAGGTGAGGACGCTTGCCTTGATGCTCTCCCAATAGCGTTTAGCCATATCGGCACTGGGGGCTTCTCGATAGATGAGTTGTTTGAGTGCGCAAGTGGGGGCAAAGAGGTCTTGTTCGGACTTTGCCCAATAGCGGATGTCTTCGGGGTGATCGGTTCGGTTTAAGATGCACTTCAATCCGCCAAAACCTTGATAGGAGCGCAGTACTTTTTGTTCTTCCTCTGTGGCGGTGCGTTGTTCTTTCTCCAAACGAAGGAGAAGACCTATGGCTGCTGTGTTGGCTGCTAATACAGCTTTTTTGTTGTAAGACATAGTAAAGAAATGAGAGAATTGAATAGAGGGTAAAGGATATGGGAGGGGGCGCAGAAAATGTGACTTGTTTTCAAGAAAACGTGGGAGATTTTCTAAAAAAGCTCGGACTTTTTTGATGAAATCTCCCACGTTTTTATGGCTTACTTCCTACCTTTGGGTTTAGATGTGGTGTTGTCAAACTCAAATGCGGTGGAACCATCGCCACGAAGCACGAGATGGGCATTGAATTTCTTGCCTGCTTTGCTCTGAAAACCTTTGATGAGAGTTGTGCGCTTGGTAGTCAGGAGGTCTTTCGTCTGCGCTTCAGTGAGGGTGACGCCGCATATCTCGCGAAAGACGTGGAAATCGCAACCTTCACTCTTGCACTTCACCACCTTGGGGAAGATGCCCACAGCATCTTCACCGCACACTGGACAACGATAAGTGGGATATTGGGGCTGCACTATTTGTAAAGCAAGGAGTTCACGACAGATTTCAGCGGTATAGTCCTTGATGCGTGTAGAGAAGTCCTCGGCAGACGCTTTGCCTGCTTCGATGGCGGAGAGGGCGAGTTCCCAATTACCCGTCATTTCTGCATTGGCGATGCGTTGGTCTTTGACAATGCCATAAACGGATAAGCCTTTTTCCGTGGGGAGGAGTGTTTTCTTTTCTCTGCGGATAAAGTCACGAAGTAGGAGGGTTTCGATGATACTAGCGCGTGTGGCTGGTGTACCGATGCCGCAATCACTGATGGCTTTGCGAGTGTCGGTGTCTGCGATCTCTCGACCAGCGTTTTCCATCGCAGAGAGCAACGTGGCTTCTGTAAACAAGGGCTTAGGCTTGGTCTTATGTTGCGTAATTGCTCCGTGGTCAAGAGGGAGGTTCTCTCCTTCTTGAACATTGGGAAGCTCGGCGAGGAGTTCTTCCTTGGTTTCTTCGCTTTCATCGGATTGTGTTTTCTCTCCTTGGGAAGTATAGGCTTTCCATCCTTGCGACAAAATTTGTTTACCGCGCCAGACAAAGCGATGAGTGCCATCTGTTAGTTCTATTTGCATACGCTCTTCTTGGGCATTGGGGGCGAAGGCTGCCACAAAGCGTGTGCATATCATTTGATAGATGGCTACTTCATCGGATGACAATGTCTGGGTATTTCCCTCACCTGTAGGCAAGAGGGCGTGATGGTCGGTCACCTTGCTGTCGTCTACGGAGTGAGGATTGAGTGGATGTGGTAGTGATGTGCCGAGTTTCTGCAGCAAACTATCGACTTCTTCAAAGACATCTTGGCTAATGTAACGACTGCCCGTACGGGGATAGGTCGTTACTTTCTTTTCATAGAGGGATTGTGCCAGAGAAAGGGTCTTGTCTGCGGAAAATCCTAGTTGGCGATTGGCTTCTTTTTGAAGCGTTGTCAAATCATAGAGCAAAGGTGGGGGCATTGCTGCCACCTTGCGACTGACAGAGGTGGCTACCAAGGAGGACTGACGGCTTAGCGTTGCAAAAGCGGTCTGTACTTCTCCCTCGGTAGCGAAATCCTCTGTACAAGTGCTTTGAAGAAGGACACCATCTTTCTGTACAAAGGCTTGTAATCGCCAAAAGGGGACGGACGAGAATCCTTGATGCTCTAAATACCGACGGCAGATCATGGCTAGTGTGGGTGTTTGTACACGACCTAGTGAATAGGCTCCTCGTCGAGCGATGGACAATGCTCGACTGGCATTGATGCCGACTAACCAATCGGCTTCACTGCGTGCCTTGCCTGCTAGATAAAGGGCATCATACGCGCGTCCGGCTTTGAGCTGGGCGAGTCCCTCTCGGATGGCTTTATCGGTGAGGGACGAAATCCAAAGTCGATGGAAGGGCTTTTGGCAACCTAGGTAGCCATAGATATAGCGGAAGATGAGTTCTCCTTCTCTTCCGGCATCGGTGGCTACGATGATTTGATCGCTTTTTTCAAAACAGGAACGGATGATTTTAAGCTGCTTGAGGGCGGTTGGATCGTCTTCAAAGTCTTTGCCTTTGCGGATTTGGCGCACCATGAGCTGGAAAGGCTGTGGAACGATGGGGAGTTCCTCTGCTTTGTAAGCACCATAGCCATATTGTTCGGGCATTGACAAGGTGATGAGATGACCGAATGCCCAAGTGACAAGGTAGCCTGCTCCTTCCAGGAAGCCATCTTCTCTACGATTTGCTCCAACAATACGCGCAATGTCACGCGCCACGGAGGGCTTTTCGGCAATGATACAAGTTATCATAGTGGATTCTATTGATTAGGTTATAGGTTACATCTTGCGACCGCGCTTCACTTTTTGTTCTTGCTTGGCTTGCTGCGCTTCTGTGGGTTGGGTTTGTTGGGATTTGAGCGGTTCTTTGAGGTCTTTCGTGGCTTCGTTGGTTTTGCCGTAGTTATTGACCGCAACCTGAGTTTTATTTTCCTCGGCTACGGCTTCAACCTTACCCTTGTCTTGTTTCTTATCAGGATTCCATTTGTAAAAGCGTGGGCGGTTTTCCTCCATGTCCATACGGACATAGGCATTGAAGCTCTTGCCCTCCTTGTCTACCATATTCTTGAGGTAGAGCGTGCTACCTGCATTCAAGGATTCGCGCTGTTTGTCGGAGAGCGTGAGTCCACATAGTTTACGAGGCATTCCGCCTTGCTTTTGTCCTTGTTCTTGGTGTTGTGCCTTGCGTTCTTGCAAACTCTTCTTATCACCAAAGATAAATTCGATGCCTTTCTTTTCGGCATTGACTTGAAGCGTGGCATCAAAAGACTTGCCACTCTTCGAGGTCATACCCTCTACTTTCACAGCCTTACCTTCTATGAGGTCTTTGTATTGCTGCTCAGAGAGAGTGACGCCTTTTATTTCCTTGGGGATAGACACTCTGTCGGCACGCAAAGCGATAACTTCATTGGTCTGTGGATCAATGGAAACGTAGGCAGAGAAAGGCTCGCCGTTTTTGGGCGTTACTTCGATGGTTTTACCCAAATTTCCCGTTGCCAAAAGGGTTTCCTTTTCCTCATTCGAAAACTTGTATCCCATATAGGGAAAGTCGAGTTGCGGTTCTTTTCTTAGGGAATGGACGGCTAGGGAGATTTTCCCTTCTTCGTCTGTTCGGAATGCAAGGCGTGCTTCGGTGTGGATGGTGGTTTCTCCTACGGGAATGGCAATCGGCAATAGATTGGTTTTCTGCCAATTGAGCATTTTGTCGAGTTCTCCGTTCTGCTCAAGTTTTTCTTTGGAAAGTCCCAAGGTTTCGAGCATCTTCCAGTCCACTCGCTCGGGATTGATGGCTGTGGCATTCTTCTGCTGAGGAAGGTAATCTTCGAAATCGAGCTGAATGTCTTTTATCTTCTGCTGATTATCGGGGTGTTGCTTGTTTTGCAACATTGTTTTGAGATTCGCCACGCCTTGTTCCACATTGTCAGCAAGCACTTTGTACAAGCCAAAATGTTTGGGTTCGTTGAACTGTTTGAGAAAGTTGGTCATGAAGTTCTTCAAGAGTCCATCTCTACTATTGAATTTGAAGAAGTCGCTTTGGTTGGCTTCTTCGGCAGGGGATGTCTTGAGTTTCCCCTTTTCATCGATGTTTGAAACCACGGAAAGTTTACCTACTTCCGCCTCGTTTTTGACCTCCGTGCGGTCTTCTAAGACCAGCATATAGTCGTCCATGTGATTGTTGTCCATATTGATGCTATTGATTTGATATATAGTATTCTAAATGGCAAAAATACAGACTATAGAGATGTACTTCTAAGGATGAGGATAAGGCGGGAAGAGGAAGGAAGATGCAGGATAACATAAAATTCTTAATGAAATACTTGCTTACTTGAACGTCAATCGTTATATTTGCACGTACGCACTATGTGCGAGCTATTTAGCTATACAATTATGAGACCGTTATGAGCTTTTTGAAACTACCTCTAGATTTCTCCTCAGCCCTTCGAGGGACGCTGTCACGTTGCTCGCTGGCAGAGTCCATTGCGCAGCAGCTGATGTTACTCATCGTCTCTCATCCTGGAGAGGTGCTTGGGCGAGAAGACTTTGGCTCTGTGATTTGGGAGTTGGAGTTTCATCAGCTCGTCAAGATTAAGGACTGGGAAGAAGAAGTACATAACTCGCTTTTAGACAGTATTCTGCGGTATGAGCCTCGACTCAGGGAGGTGGTACTCGAGGTACGTCTTGCTGAGATTGATGATGATACCGATGAAGATATCAAGAGCAAGCATCCTTATGTCAGACGTCGGGCCAGCATTCGTGTGCAGGGGGTGATTGACAACACCGATGAACCTTTCTCTTTTCAAACGCAGGTCTACATTAGTCCCCTCTCTCAGTAGACGAACTTTCTGCAAAACAATACTACACAATGGCAGCAATGGACAAGCGTTATTTACGCATCAAAGAGCGACTCTTAGATAGGGCGCTAGATCTGTGGGGTATAGAAGATGAGCGTCAGCTAGATCCTGTGGTAGACCTCTTGCTTGAGGCTGTAGCTTTTGAGAGCTTTCAGCTGGAGGAGACCTTAGCACGAGCCGATGCAGCACTTTTAGGACGTTTATCTCGTCTCCTTATACCTCAGAAGTGGATGCTGCCTCGTCCAGCACACGGACTGCTCTCAGTGCATCCCAAATCGGGAGAACATCTGATGGAGCTTAGTCCTCATGACCATTTTTCTGTGAATCGTGTAGTGCAAGGGGTGAAGAGTCCTCCACTCTTTTTTACGCCCCTCTATGCTACTCAGCTCTTGGATGCACAGATTCGCTATCGCTTATGGGGTACACAGCTAGAGGAGTTGGGACGAAGACGTTGTTATACCGAGCAAGCATTTGCTGAAGAAGATCGTTTGGGCGACCATACTCTCTATTTAGGCATTCAAATAGCAGAGGAAAACCTAGTACATACCGATAGACTACGCCTTGCCATCCTGCCCGAGCGTGGAGAATTACTACCCTTCCTCTCGGAAATCCAAGCCTTTGATGCGTGTGAACATCCATTGGTTATTCAGGCGCAAAACATCCCCGAAGCTAGTTACGAGGGGCATTACGTTCAAGACCTCAAGGAGCATTACTGCCATTATCTATATGAAATAGAACTCCGAGAGAGCAAAGCCTCTTGCAGTCTTACCTCGCTCTTCCCGAAGCTCAAGGAAGAACTTCATGAACTTCATGAAGTGGCATCTCAGCTCTACTGGATTCGCTTAGAATTTCCTGCTGTATTTACTTTGGATGATATGGCAAGTATGGGAGTCCATCTCAATACCGTTCCTGTTATCAATCGGAGACTTATTCGTAAGCTCCATAGCTTGGAGCGCGAGGGGCGTATCCTTTCTCTGAGTACCTCCGATCAGGGGCATTTTCTCAGCATCGAGTCTCTTGAGGATAATCTTGGTAAAGTCTATATCCCTCGGGAGAGGAGCTATGAGGCAGGAGCCTTAGGTGTGTATAGCCTTTACTTTGGCGATTTAGAACGCTTCGATGCCAGTGATGCCCAGCGTCAGTTGCGTCGGGTGCTTCAGCTCGTCCGAGAGGAAGGGAATGCCTTCTCGGCGGTAGACAATAGTAGCTTTGCTTCGGTACTGAAAGAGCTTCAAGATCGTCTTACGACGCTGGAGAAGACAGTGGGTAAGATGCAAAGCGAGTCGGGACCTAGCAAAGCCTTTTTGATGACTATGCCTGAAGCTGAAGCCGAGCACTTAGCACTCAGCTATTGGGAGAGTACAGGAGGGCTAGCTAATGGGCTAAGTCCTCAAGATATCATCCAGTCCTTAGAACCTGATAAGTTCGACAGTGCTTCGATTCGACTACGAACCAAGACAAAGGGCGGTCGGGCAGCTGAGACAGAAGATATGTTGATAGCTCATTTGCGCTATGGTTTGCTCTCCAAGGAGCGTATTGTTACAAGGGAAGATGTCAAGAGCTACCTCAAGCACCGCTTGGGGATTACCTTGAAACAGGTAGACCTTCGCGATGGGGTGACCATTTCCCAAGAATCCAATAAAGGGCTAGTACGATGTACCGACGTCTTCCTTGAATTAGTAAAGCAAGGAACCGAGCTAAACGAGGAAGAACAAGCTCATCTCTCAAGCCGATTAGAAACTGAACTCAAAGAGCGTTCTGTAGCTCATACCACCTATAAAGTACGATTTGTATGACGACACCACTATACTATAGCCGAAGCCTACAGGAGAGTTTGCTTCTTGCCTCGTCAATGGCCAGTGCTGAGGGGCACAGCTCCTTTGGCGTAGCGCATCTTGTTCTGGCACTCTTGCACGAGAGTAGTTCTAGCGGACTACGTGACCTAATCTGCTCCATGCATAAGGATCTGACCTATGTGATGGAGTGGTTTGATACCTACAGAGAGCTCTATGTTCCCAAGGAAGAGGATAAAGATACGGAGAATGCTTGGGGAGCAGACAACGATGTCTTACATCTTTTAGAGGAATCCGAGCGTTCCAAGATTAAGCTCGGTCAGGAGGAGCTTGATGGTCTCTGCGTGCTTTTAGCTGTCGTGCGTCGAGGTGTTGTCTATTCTGACAGCCAGCTTCAAAGCTTGGAACTGGAGGAGGAGGAACTGCTTCGTTTCTTTGAAGCCAGTGAGAGTATTCTTCCTAATGATAAGCTCAGCCAGCTATTGGTCACCCATCCCTTTGTGTATCCTTTCTCCACGGAAGCTGCTTGTATTAGCTCCAATATACAAGGGCGAGCGAAAGAACTTCGTCATATGGAGGAAGCCTTAGAGCGTCTGGGTGGACAAGCCGTTCTCTTGGTCGGAGCTTCGGGGATAGGCAAGACGAGGTTAATAGAAGCCTTTGTACAAAGACTACAAAGTCCCCGAGTGGGGAAACTTGGCGAGCTACTTCCCCTTGGACTTGATGTAGCGAAGCTCATAGCAAGCTCGGCAGACGAAAGAGAACAGACACAGCGTATCTCTTCGCTTCTTACAAAGCTCCAGCAGATGGAAGAATCGAGCTTGCTTGTCATCGATGATGTGCAGATGCTCTTGGATGCCGGACATAGTACAAAGTCTTCGATGCTGCTAAGCATCTTACAGCGAGCTTTAGATAAGGGCGAGGTTAATCTCCTGATTAGTACCAGTGCTGATGCTTATCGCCAACATTGGGAGAAGCACAGCTTAAGCCATAGAGCAGAAGTTCTGAATCTGGAAGAGCTACCTAAAGATTGGCTTGTGAGCATCCTCAAAGAGCGTACAAGGAGTCTTTGCGAAGCTTATAAACTCAGTATTAGCCCAGAGGCTTATCGACATGCGCTGTGGCTTTCAAGTCGCTTCTTCAAGGAGAAGAATGAGCCAGCTGCATCTTTAGACTTACTGGAGCGCACGCTTGTCGCTGCAAGCTTGAGCAATGACCAGTCTCAAATACAATTAAGGAAGTTTAGAGAGGAGCTAGAGAGACTTACTCAAAGTGCAGAGGATGAAAGTAAAGAGACCGAAAGTCAAGAAGCCCTTCAACTGTTGGAGAAAAGTCTTTTCTCTGGTCTCAGCGTCTTGCTAACCTCACGCTTGCAGGAAGAAGATGCACAAGAGCATACTCATCAAGGCGAGAAGTCCTCATTATCTACTCTAGAACATTTTGCAAAACGCCTTGATACCCTTCAGGATATCGCAGAGCAAGGCATTACTTCTGTGAGTGTTCATGAACTTGACGCACTTGTCGCCGAGCGTACGGGTATCCCCTTAGGAAAGCTCCAAGCAGGAGAGAAGGAGCGTCTCTTGAATATAGAGGAGAGGCTTGCCGAGCGCGTGAAAGGACAGGGGGAGGCTATCGAGGTACTCTCAGATGCTATCATTGAGTCGCGTAGCGGATTGAGTGATCCACGCAAACCTATCGGGTCGTTCTTCTTCCTCGGTCCGACAGGGACGGGTAAGACGGAGCTGGCCAAATCGCTTGCCGAACTTCTCTTTGATGATGAGGGGGCGATGATACGCTTTGATATGTCTGAGTTCAAGGAGGAACATGCTGCAGCCCTGCTCTATGGTGCACCTCCAGGCTACGTTGGCTATGAAGAGGGCGGACTCCTCGTTAGTCGCATTCGTCAGAAGCCTTATTCCGTGGTGCTCTTCGATGAGATAGAGAAAGCGCATAGCAGCATCTATGATGTTTTTCTACAACTGATGGATGAGGGCAAGATACACGATAAGCTCGGACGAGAAGGTGACTTCTCCAATGCCATTGTCATCTTCACCTCCAACATCGGTAGTCAGTGGATAGCCGAGCAAATCACCGCAGGGAAGCGCCCCTCCTCCAATGCACTCATCGAAGTGATGACGGATTACTTCCGCCCTGAGTTCCTTGGACGTCTCACAGAGGTCGTACCCTTTGCTCCCATTAATGAAGCTATTGCTCGGGAAATCTTTCTTCTCCATTTTGGTCGCTTGCAAAGACAGCTACAAGAAGAGAAGCAGGTTAGTTTAACTCTCAGCGAATCCGCCTTAGCCTATCTTGCTCAAAAGGGCTATTCGGCACAGTATGGTGCACGCCCCATCGCTGGCGTCATTCGTAGTTACCTGAAGAAGCAGGTAGCACGGCTCATGGTTGCTGAAGAGATAAAGGCAGGCGATAGTGTTTTGGTAGACTATGCTGAAAACAGTTTGAAGTGGGAGCTATGTTAAGTGAACAAGCCAAGGAGTCGAAGATGGAACGTCTGAATAGTTTTAAGAAGAGTCAGGCGAGTAATCTTCAGGCAGAAGTCTTCTTAGAGGAGCTTCAGTATATCCTTGATGAGGAGCTACTAGAACAGCTTGTTGTGCATCCGCAAGGGATGAATCCTCGAGTAAAGGGGACTGACATCCTCTTCTTGGAGCAGGGCTACGTCTATGGCCGTGGAGAAACGATAGAGCTGGGGCTTGCTCGTAACAGCTTATATCACGAGCTCCCCGAGTTTCTCTTTCATCCACTCTCCCTGCATGAACCTGGGATGAGTCCACAGGAGCTGGTAACTGCTATCAAGCGCAATAAGGAGCGGACTGAGGCTAGTAAAGCCTTCTTCGCTCCCTTTGATACGGCTTTCTTCAAGGAGCGCGTCAAGATACATCAGCGTTATCTCAGACTCTTCTCGGGCTTAGAACGAGGAGATAAGAAGAGCATCCTCCATCAGTTGGTGGATGCCATCATAGCACAGCCCGAACTAAAGCTCACGGTGCACGAGCGTTATAAGCTCTTTCTCTGCCTCTTGAGCCTAGAAGATTACAAGGAGGATTTGGCTAAAATCTCAGAGCTTCTGCATATTGTCTTGGGGCTAAAAGTAGAACTCTCCTACGTTTTGCATCACATAACGGAGAGTCCCTATGCGAAGCTCGGGGAAATGACCCTCGGTTATAGCTCAGGCATATCGGGAGTGGTCACGGCAGAACTAGATGATATTGCCTTTCGGATCGTCTATGAGGATAAAATTCCAGAGCATCCCATAGTATGCCGTGATCTAGCTAACATAGAAGCTATCCTTGGCTTTGTCCTTCATTCGGGAAGAGCGATACATACGAGCTATACCAAGGAGGGCAATGATACGCTACTCTTAGGGGACCGCAGACTGGGCTATGATACCCAGCTATAGAAGTCGTACAAGAGAGGTCTAAATAAACGATACAATGTAACATGGAACTACTGATAACTTTCTTTCAGAGCTACCTCTTAGCTCCCTTGCTCATCATCATCCTGCTCCTGGTGATGGGGAGTCTTAAAGGACTCAAGGAGCAACTCAGCATGAAGTATGCGCTGCTCTACATTCTTATAGCAGGTTTACTACTTGGCATGCCTGGTTTCTTATCCGTCTTGCAGGATGAGTACGTGTGGGGTGGTATATTCATCTCTGTGGGAACTTACTTCATTTTAGGTCTACTTGCCCTGCTAACGATGAAGGGAGGCGTGGGAAAGTCGCTCGGTGTTTCGGACAAGCCTTTCGGACAAGCTTGCATCCTTCTTGCTTCTACAATCCTAGGAGCATGGATACACTACCTCCTCTTTACGAGGTTTGGGGGCTTGCCCTATGGGCATATCGCCATGATGCAGTCCCTCTGGTTTCTCATTCCTTTCCTCACAGAGTTTAGCCTCAGTCGCTTTCACCTCGTGCCTCCTCCTATGTACGAACTATGGTATACAGGAAATAGCACCTTCAATCGTAACTACTGGGATACTGTAGATAGCTATAAGACGATTGCTGTGCGTGTTAAGCTCAAGCGAAAGCTGGGAGATAAGGAATACTCTTCTTTCGTCGTTCGTCTGCAAGATGAAATCAGCCTTGGGGATTGGTTCAACTGGCTGGTTGAAGACCAGAACAAGCGCTCTCCTGAGCAGTCCATCGTAGTGGGAGAGGAAGAGGTTGATGCAGGATGGATATTCTATACCTCAAGATGGATTAGTTATCCGCTCTTTATCCGTGTACTCAATCCAAAGCTCAACCGAGTAGCTAACAAAATACGAAAGAATCAAACCATCTATATCAAGCGAGTTATCGTAGTCAATGAACGTCAGTATGAAGAAGAATAAATACCTCCCCATCAATTGGGTAAATGGCACTAAGCTCACGGAGCGTCATTTCGTGGAGACTCATCTCTATGAGGTGGCTACACATCAAGAGTTGCGTGCACTACAGCTCACATCCTATAACTATGGACTTGGTTGTGCGCTAGCTCCCCACGCCGACGCCGTCTCTATTGAGACCATTGGTACAAATCCCGAGGCTGTTACCCTAAGACTAAAGCATTGCAATGCACTGACTCAATCTGGGATAAGCCTGTTCTATGAGCAAGAACTCTATGGAAGCCATCTTGTCGAGTGTACACTCAGCACGTCATCCTTTGGGGATGAAAAGCCTCAAGCCTACTACGTTACTGTCAGTGTTGATGACGAGGAGCTGCTCCCAATAGGCGTTCCCAATCCGCAAGAAGTCCCCTTGCATCATCCTTATGTTCTTCCCAAAGTAAATCTATCTCTTATTCCTGTCTCAGGAGCAAATGAAAGTTACCTTAGCGAAGAGCATGTTGTGGTTGCCAAGGGGATAGTGGAGCGAGGTGTTTTTGTCCTTGACAAGCACTTCATTCCTCCTGTGCAACGTATGTCTTCAGACAAACGTCTCTCTCAACTACTAGAACAGACTCTCGGAAGACTTCGTCGCCTTGAGTCCAGCATAGCTCGGATATACAGTAAGAACAATGCCGATGGGAGAAGGAGTCCGCTCTGTCTGAGCTTGCTCTCCATCTGCGAAGCGGTACAAAGTTTCTTGAACAATAAGTTCTTTGACTTTGAAACGATCTTCTTGCATCAATCTCCAGTCTACTACATACAAGCCTTCAATGTGCTGGCTCGTGCGATGTCCAGCAGTCTACGAAAGCTCTCGGGTAAAGAATATGAGCATATCCTGCAGTACATCTACTCTTGGACGGATGTGAGCCCTTCCCTCCTAGAGAATACGCTCAACAAGATGCTTGCTTTCCGCTATAGCCACCTGAATATATTCGGAGGGATAGAAGCCTCCGAACACTTGCTTGAACAAGTACTCGTTATTTTGGAAAAGATGAGCGAACTTGAATACATCGGTGTGATGCGTGAGAACATCATCATCAGCGAGGAAGAAGATTCACCACGCAGTAAGGAGCGTAGTTTTTGGAAGATACTAGACTAAGCAAGCGATGGAAGACGAACAGAAACAGCAAGCTCCTCTTGAGGGACAATCCCCAGGGGAGAATGAACAAGAAAAACAAAAGGCGCTGAAGAACAAGCCAGAGCGCAGACGTATGCTCCTGCTCTTTATGTTGAGCTTCCTCGTGCTCCTTGTGGGCATTGGGAGCGCAGGAGCTTTCACGCTCCTGACGGCACAGCGAGGCGTTGCTCTCTTGGAGCAGAAATCCTCGGCTTATGATAGAGTACTTCAGAAGCAAGCGGAGATGAACTTCCAGCTGGAAGAGCTCTTCAAGGATCTGCATAGTCTGAGAACAAAGTCTCGAACCAGTAGCGAGTACAAGTATATGCAGAAGCGTATCACACAAAACCGCATGCTGATGGAGGAAGAGCTCTCAATGATGAATGAAGAGGAGCGTAAGCCCTATGTGATTTATACTGAAATCCTAGAGGTTGTCAAAGCCACCCAAGGAGAGCTAGACGAGTTGGATGCCGTACGTAGGGATAGACTCTACAATATGGATCAGCTGGAGAAGTGTCGTAAGAAGTACCAAGAATTAAGCAAGAGTAAGAATGGAAAAAACTAGAGATGAGCGTCTATGGACGCATGTGCGCTTTGGGCTACTGCTATTCTTTTGCTCGGTAAGCTTGGTTACGCTCCTGAGTAAGTACGTGTTACGTGTCCCAGTAGTCGAGAGTGAGCGTCTGATACAGAGTATCCATGAAGCCAATCAAATCTTCAAAGAGCAAGAAACGAGCGCAGGACAGTTGAGCAAACTTAAAGGTGAGATTGACTCCCTTAACTTTGACATCCAGCAGGTACAACACCTCGATGAGGTCAAAAGCGAGATTAGCACGCTACAAGATAGCTATCGTCAGCACGACAACACCTCGAAGTACCTCTTCGGTATTCAAGCCTTTCGTGCTATCCGTAGTTATTTTGATATTAAGGAAGAGACCTCTAACACTAAGGCTGGCAATCAGATGATTAAGACCAATCTGGAGGATTGCAAAGCCAACCTATAATCCTATGACCGAAAGACAAAAGATAATAGCCTTAGTACTAGCTATTCTTGTGCTTACAGGAATAGCCGTGCTCTTGTGGCTTCCCTCTCGCTCCGTAAAGGGAAGTGTAGACTTTGGTATTCATGATGAGAATAGTAACTTCCACTACGAGGTAGGAGAAGAACTCTCCTTTATCGTTAGTGATAGTAGTCTTGTTCGAGGCAAAGACCTTCTCTGGGAGTTGGGCAATGGTGACACACTGCATAGTAATCCCATAGCGCATTATCAATATAAGGAAGCAGGTAAGTACCTTGTGACCCTGCGTTTGGATGGACGTTTGCTCTCTAGTCGCTACATTCAAGTGGTAAAAGCAGGAGAGATAACAGCCATTGATTCCGTGCCACGTATCAGTGGAGTGAGTGAAGCCTACCAAGATGAAGAACTCACTTTCTCGGCAGAGGGGCAAGGCGCAGATACTTGGTTTTGGGAGTTTGGCGAGACGGGAGGGGTAGATGCTTATGAGCGACAAGTGAACTATACCTACGAAAAGCCAGGTAACTATACCATCCGTCTAAGCACCAATACCACCAAGTATCCTATAGAACATAAGATTAAAATCCTTCCTCGATTTGAGAAGGTGGAAGAAGTTGTAGCTGTGGACTCTTTGAGTCTTGCTGAGGAGGACATCCGTCGTCGTCTGCAAATTATCGCCAATACTTCAGTGCGTGATAAAGCTCGCTATAGAGAGCAGGTGAACTATATTCGCTCCACTTACTTCTGTACGCCAGCTGGTGAGGTTGCGGTAGTTGTTAATGGCGATAAGTACAACGACTTCCTCGGCTATTGTCAAGGACTCCACTTCTTAGAAAGTAGCCCTAAGCGAAGAGTGCAAATTACTGGAGTTAAGCTAGACCAGCTTCACTGTGTAACTACTTTGCAGGTAACCCAAACAACGGCAGAGCAATGAATACAGCCACATCTCTATTTTCCCTATGCTCCACGCGACGAGCTTATATCTCCTTCCTCATTCTACTGCTCCTTTGTTTCAGCCAGGTCGGGAAGGGGCAAGTTAGTACCTATAGCTCTATTAAGTTACAGGGGAGAGAACGCTATAACTATGTTTCAGGGCGCGTGGTGTATCACTTACCCAAGAGAAGTTCTTCTCCTAAAGTTGTCTATATCGCTCAATCGGGTGTCAAGGGCTATGAACATGCTTTTGGAGGGCTAGTCCTCAGTGAACCTCCTCTAGGTACCGCTTGCTTCGTTCTTCGGGAGAAGAGAGGCTATTCGGAGCTTGTTGAGGCAAATGCTAAGCTCATAGGTAAACCGAGTGGTCTATGGAGCTTCCTCTATGGGAGTAAGAAGCATTTCAAAGATATCAAAGAAGTTAACTATCTAGGTTGGGTAAGCAAGAAAAACTTACTGGTCTATAACCATAGCTATGTCAGCCCCGAAACGCTTCGTCCGTTGCGCTATGCCGTAGGCATCAGTAAACTTGCACAGCTCTATGAGCTGAAATCTTATCTAAGGGGAGATAGCTTGCAAGTCTATAGCGACCCCTACCTCAAAGAGCGTCAGAAGAAGACTGCGCTCACGATAGGACAGCTGGTCTATGCCTATAAGCAGGATGCATCAGAAAAGAGTATTCTTATCAGTGACTGCTCTAGCTTGCAGGATAGTAAACGCAAGGTCTTAGGCTGGATTCCCTCTGGTATGCTTGCCGAGGTGGGACAAGGAGCAGTCTATCGCTTTCAAGAAGGAGATAAACTTAGTTTGATAGGTGTAGAAGGAGTATCTGCTTTATATGCTGACCAACTAGACACTTTAACCATCAAGCAAGAGAATCTCAATACCAATACGATATTCTTACGAGATAGAGGGTGTCGGGATAAGCTTGTTACCGATAGCCTTCAAGGTATACTGCAACTAAGCGAAGGTTTTTCTGATCTTGTCTTTCCTCTTTCGGTATGGGACAAAGCCTCCAATCGCTTCCTCAACATCGAGGGAGGAGAGATTAGCATGCAAGATGTAGCACGGATACGAAGAGGAAGTCAACGTTTCTCCTGTCATGTGGTCTTCTTCGAGAGCGACTGGTCACGTCTTCGCCCTGTGCTCAGTTCTTTTCAGCGACTTGCCCTCATAGCTCCCGAATATAAGCAGTGTCTCTTCTCAGCAAGCGTTATCGGTTCGCAAGGTATTAGGCATCTTGCACCAAGCACAGATATGGCCTCTTGGCTAGACTTTTTGCTCTCGGGGAAAGGAGCAAAGGTACAGACTCGCACAGGAGGATTTTCCGCTGCGATGGATGAGCTGATGAAGGCTATCCCCAATGATAATTTTGCAGGCAACCTACTCTTTATCTTTGGAAGTAAGCAAGCGCTGAACTTGAGCAATCAGCAAATCCAAGGATTGGCACGACGATCCATCATTCCTGTCTTTTTACAAACTAGCGGAGAAGCAAGTGATGATGGGCAGGATTTCTTGCTCAATGCTAAGGAGCTACTCAATAGCTACATCATAGCCTATGATAAATATGTATCGGGCTACTTAGTCGATGCAGGTTTGAAACGACCCTACCTCTTTGGCGACTATGGAAGTGAGGAAAAGGTCTATCTTCTTGATACCCCTGAAAGTAGTTTGGTCATGGGAGGTATCGCTTATCCCAGCGCAGGAAGTATACTCTCGGGAAGACCGGTAGAGATCTGCTTGGATACCCTACAGCGTCAGTTTGATGCTAGGAGCAAACTTCTCCTAGAGAGTCTCGGCAAGTATGAGACCAAACTAGGTATCCTAAGAAGTAAGCCTAATCCTGTGCTTGCGAAGCTACACGCAAGAGATAGTCTTATGAAGACACCACTAAGTGGAATCGATCGTAATGCAGCAAGCGACACCTACTATACGTCGCTTTGGCTGTCCGACTCTGTAAGCAAAAACCTGCAAAGTGGCTACCTCCTAAAGGAGGAGGAAGTGCAGAGCTTGCTGCAGAACTACGAGCGTCTGCTGCCTGAGTTTACCGATAGTCTCAGGAAAGAAGAACTGTCTTATTTAAGGCGTATCTATAAGGAGGAAGCCCACCGCCTTAAGCAAGCTCTCGCTCAGCAATTGCTCCCGAAGCACTACAAGCTTTCTCATCTCTTTGAACTCTGCACAGGAGTACGCCCATCCAAGGAGCTTTTCTTCACGCTTGAACCTAGGGAACTTTGCCTTAAGATACCCCAGCTATCAGAGCTGAATGCTGGCTACCACAAGTTGCTCGCTAAGCGTAAAGACCTAGAGGCTACCTATCGAGATGGAAAGCTAGAAATAGTTCATCAAGGTGGAGCAAACTATTATTTCATCCCTCAAATACTCCTCCCTTAGCCTCATGCGTATCACAAAGAGAACCCTAGAGGAGGCTGTTCTTGCCGTCCTCTATGCAAAGAGTTTAGAGCATCCGCTGTGGATCAATGCCAGTGAGGTTTACTGGTCACTCCCCTTTGCAGAAGTAAGTGAAAGAGAAGTGACGACCATGCTTACCGAGCTTGTTGAAGAACAACGAGTGAAGCTCTATCTCGGGAAATATCAGCTCAGTAAGGAGGAGCAGATACGGCTTAAAGAGCGAGAACAGGAAGCACAGAAAGTGAGAATACTTGATCAAGGGATAAAATACGATGACGTAGAGAAGTCACATCAAGAGAAACTAGATACGAAGTTTTCTGTTAGGTCTTATCACATTCTCCAAGCTCTTGCAGTCTTCCTCTTGGGGTTTGTTCTTGGTGGACTATGTTGGGGGATAAGCTCTGCTGCACTCTCTTTGGAGACAGCATCTTTTCCTTATGCGGTAAGTTTGGAGTCCATACAAGAAAGCCTAGCCCAAGTCCAAGAGATACAAGTGTTACAGGGCTACCTTTTGGCACTTACTTGGGTACTTTTGTTAGTTATCAGTGGACTTCTCTATTACAGTCAGATGCGTACTGAACGTAAGAAAGATAAGCCCTAAAAGGAGACGTTTGTTCTTTTTTCGGGATAAGGCGTGAAATATCGGGCTAAATATTTGGTAGAGTGAGAATAAGTACCTACCTTTGTCCATAGATAAGACCAAGGTTTGTTTTTCTCCTCTTCCCTTAGCCGATAGGTCTTTACAGAGCTGATGCTAATGAGCGGAGATTTTCAGACACATATATTGGTCTGGAGGTCTCTTTTTGCTTTTAAGGATTATTCCTATAGCAGAGTGAACCTCTTGTCGATATTAGTATTAACTATTAAATTAAGTTCAGTATGGGATCATTCCGTGCATCACTAGAGCTTGGGGGCAAAGAGTACGATGTCCTCTATTCCAATGTTGAGTTTGCTCGCTCAACCGACAGTAAGGGTAAGCCCTCTTCCAGCATCACTGGAGGGCGTGTCGTTGTCACCATTGAGTCTACCGAAGACACCACAACGATTGAGGCGATGCTCAACAGCCAGTTCAAGCCCATCGAAGGCAAGATCGTCTACAAGAAGACTGATGAAGATGCCAAGATGAAGGAGGTGGAATTCAAAAACGCCTACATCGTTCACTACAAGGAAACACTGGACGTGAACAATGACGTGCCTATGACCATCACCCTGACCTTCTCGGCTGAGAACATCACATTGGGTGCCGCCGAACACGACAACCGCTGGCCAAAGGCTTAAGCAATCTCTCTTATGCCATCGTTAGGGAGATAAGCTTATTCTTATCTTCCTAACGATAGCAAAAAATCTAAGTACGCTCAACTACACAGAAAGGTTTATGCACGAAAAGCTTCCTGAACCCATCATTAAAGTGGTGATAGCAGGTAATCCCCTGCATTCATTCAAGTCCTTGCGTCTTGAACAGCGTATCAATGAGCATCACCGCTTTCAGATTCTCTTGGACTATGAGGTTGGAGAGTCTGCTGGGGCATACACCTTGGATAAGACCACCCAATGGCTCGGTCAGCTCACTGGAATTATCTTTGGTGAGCGTACTTTCCGAGGCATCATCACCGAAGTCAGTCTCTACAAAGACACAGGAGCGACTTTCCTTAATGTCTCGGGCTATTCCTACACCTATCTTCTGGAAACGGAACCTCATTTTGCCTCATGGAATAAGTCTACGCTCAAGGATATCGTCTCAGAGCTAACGAGCGAAGTTAAGGTTGCAGCCAAAATCAGCCCCGAACGCACCAAACCTCTTGAGTACGAGTGCCAGTATGGAGAGAGCAACTTCCGCTTCTTACAGCGTCTAGCACAACAGCATTACGAGTGGTTCTACTTCAACGGAGAGGAGCTCGTCTTTGGTAAGCCTGTGCTTCCTAAGGATATTACGCTCATCTATCAGCAAGATCTTGACCACTTAAATATAGGCATACAAGCCTCGGCAAAGGCTTCTTCGAGCTATGCCCATCGCTCGGAAAACGATCAAACCTTTAGAGCCGAGAGTCCAAATACCCCTAAAGGCTTTGGTCCACTTGGCTATCAAGCCTTTGAACAATCCATCAAGGTCTTCTCCACGCCTGGTAATCAGTACTCTGACATCCGTGTTGGTAGCGATTACGAGCTACAGCAGTATATGGAGAAGAAGCAACAAGCCGATGCCGCCTACTCGCATAGCATCACAGCCGACACCGATTACCTCGGACTGATGGTAGGTAACGTAGTCACCATCAAGAGTAGCGTTCAGGTCAAGGGCAATCAATATAAGGACGAAATCCTCGGTAGCTACTTCATCACCGAGATAGTACACTATGCGGATGAACCAGGACGCTACCGAGCTTCCTTTAGAGCTATCCCAGCCTCTGTTTATACGCTACCAACGGCTGGCGTTGCACTTCCTGTGGCAGAGCCTCAGATGGCAACAGTCATCAGCAACGAAGATCCACAAGGGCATGGTCGTGTCGAGGTGCGAATGAACTGGCAGGTCAAAGGAATGAAGACTTCGTGGATACGTGTACTGACACCCGATGCAGGTAGTAGCGGCAAGGTTTCCTCCAACCGTGGTTTTGTTTTCATTCCTGAAAAGGGTGACCAAGTGATGATAGGATTCCACTACAATGACCCCAACCGTCCCTATGTGCAAGGTAGCCTTTTCAATGGTAAGAACGCAGGTGGTGGCGGGGCGGACAACAATGTCAAAAGCCTTACCACTAGAAGTGGTGCGACCATAGCACTTGACGACAAGAAGGGAAGTATCACACTGAGAGATTCAAGTGGAAGTACCATTATCCTAAATGGTGATAATACAATCACAATTCAGTCAGCAGATAAGATTACTTTTGAGTCCAAAGAAATTGAGATTAAAGGTAAGGAGAAGGTTAGCATCTCAAGTGAGGCTAAGCTTAGTCTTCAAGGAGAGAATAGTATAATATCAGGAGCTTCGTCTATGCAAGTTTTGGGTGATACTCAAGTTGGTATTGACGCACCTTCCTTGGGGGTTGGCACGAGTAGCACTACGTCTCTAAAGATTGAAGGAAGTACAGTAGAAATTGATGGACGTGTGATGACTAACGTCAAGGGAACTATACTCAATTTGAATTAGTTGCACTATGAACAATCTACATAATCCGATAGCTGTCCGAGTGCAAAGAGTTCAGGAACTTTGGTTGAAGCAGAGTACTGCATATCCTCAAGTTCGAGTATTTGTACTTCGTTATGAGCCCTCAGATGCTCCCCTTATAGAAGGGTTTTTAGCTTTAGAACCTACTGAACATGGTCTTTCGGACGATACATTCCTACTCTTTAGAGTTAGTTTAAATAGTACAGAGCAACTACTCAAAGCAATCATCTCCGAATGGATAAATACTTTTCAAAGAGAGCAACAAGAACATCCAGAATGGAATTGGACAGAGTTTCCTTCATTCCAAGAAGAGTTCAAACTCTGCTCTAAGAAAGGCAGTAGTTCTTTGTGGAGCTTCTATCAACGGATGCTTACGAGCTTCAAGCGATTCGAAGGAATTGAAGGAAATCGTCTTGTTCAAGTACTCCTACTAGACCGCATCGAGTCCATTGATATCCTCAAAGAGACATTACAGGATTTTGCAGAGAATTTGCCTACTTTCGCTTCCATACTCCTTATAGAGGACAAATCAAAAGAGTCTATCTATGAGCCGATAATGGAAGGTTTAGGAGAGAAGGGTTGTATGCTCCTTCTTCCTAATCAACGAATGAATGAGGCTTATAAAGAACTTGCAGCGCAAGGAGAAAGTAGTGATGCTGAAGTTCAATATCGAATGCTGCTATTTGAGTTAGGAGAAGCTGCACAAAAACAGGATAAAGACCGACTGAAGCAACTTGCTGAGCAGAGATTTATTCCCTTATGTCGATCAATGAATGATACGGCAATGTGGATATCTTCTTACCTCATTGTAGCAGGCTTTATGATGCAAATAAAAGGAGAAGAAAAGTTTACTCAGGAGTTACTTGATAAGGGTTTAGACAACCTTCAAGTAGAAAGTCCCGCAGATGATCCTTTCAAATTCTCTGATTTGTTGATACAATATCATATGTATAAGGGAGCGTGCTACGCAATGAGCAAATATCTAGGCGATGCAACCTCTTCATTTATGCATGCTGTTGCTGTAGCCAAAGAAGTTGGACACAAAGCGTTTGCTGTGAACGCCTACAATAGTGCATTGGTCGTTGCTCTAAAGCGAGAACGGAGAGACTACTTTCCTATTCTCAAAGAGGCTTACTCTTATGTGATTGCTTTTTCGGACGAGGAACTGAAGAGTATCAATATCTCCTTTATAGTCAGTGCTTACCTTGATAAAGAACAAGGATTAAACTCTAAACAACGCGACACGATCCGCTCACGAATGATAGAACTTTATGGAGTTCATTGGGATGCTAGTCCAAAGGAGGCGATGAAGCATTTCCAGGAATCCCAACATACCCCTCATTGAAAAGTTAGCCTATGCTACCAGTAAATAATCATTGGACACCTGTTTTGGGGATAGACCTACATCTATCCGCCTCGGGGAATATGTTCCATCCTTATATAGGGATGGTCATAGATCCTTTTGATTATTTGCCTTTCATCGGTAGCAGTGTGCATATCAATGGAGTTAAACGAGGGGTATCCGATACGAGTGGTGTTTTAGCAACGCTACAACATATCCCTTTGATTGGACCATTTGTGATGGCTCCGCTTATAGGGCATGAGAGTATGAACTTCTTCGCCTCGGAGACGGTCTTTGCCGAAGGGACAAGGCTAAGCCCAAAGTCCTATATGACGATGACCTGTAATGATGTGGGGTTACCCTTGTCAGGTTCAGGCAAGATTGCCAAGAAGAAGTTTAAGTTTACTCCCACACTCTTTGCCCCGACGGCATTTTCTCTACCTCTCTCTATCCCAGCGGGCAAGCCCGTCTTATTGGGTGGACCGTATGTTCCGGATTGGGGAGGAGCATTGATGGGATTAGTCACAAGTGTAGGCTTTAGTACTTTCTTGAGTTTTGCTCCTGCATTGCTCAAGGCAATAAAGAAAGCAGGGAAGAAAGCTAGCACATCAGCACTGAAGAAGTCTAATAAAGCTCTTCGAAAGCTCTTTGGATCAAACAAGCTGAGTGATTGGTTGTGTAAAAAGGGTTTTGAACCTGTAAACCTCATCAATGGCTCTGTCATTTATGAAGGGAATGACTTTGGATTTCCTTCGATGCTTCCTTTATCATGGGAGCGAAGTTGGTACTCTGACTCTCAGTATAGAGGTTGGCTTGGTCATGGAGTGCATTGCTCTTATGATAGACGTGTTACTTATCTTCCCGAAGAGGAATTGCTGTCGCTTCGTTTGAGCGATGGACGACTAGCAACGTTTCCTGTGTTAGCTCCTGATGATAGCTTCTTCCATAAAGCGGAACGTATCACGCTAACACGTATTGCAGAAGGATATAAGCTCTATGAGCATAACAATCATCAGATATTCCTCTTCACTCAGTTGGGGACAGAGCAAGGGTATGATAGCTACTATCTCACACATATACTAGATGCTGATGGTCATTGTATACGATTTGAGTACAACTATGATGCTTTAGTTCAGATAACAGATGCTGTAGGACGTAGACTCTATGTGCGAAGTAATGCACAAGGATTCATCAGTCAAATAGAGCTTCGTCATCCCAATGATGAGCTAGAGACTTTAGTGCATTATCACTACGATGGCGAGGGAAATATGGTAGGCATTACCGATGCCTTGAATCAGACGACTCACATAGAGTACCTCAATCATCGAATGATTTCCAAGACTGACCGCAATGGCAATACTTTCTATTGGGAGTATGACCAAGCAGGTCGTTGTATCCATACACGAGGAGAGCATGGAGACCAAGAGGGTTGGATATACTATTACCCCACGGATGGATATAATGTGGTGAAGAATGCGCTTGGGCAAGAAACAATCTATCGTTATGACCCCAACCAGCTGGTTCGCTCGATAGTCGATCCTCTTGGTAATGTAAGCTACTTTGACTACACCGAAGATATGTATCCTTTTCGGGAAATTGACCCAGAGGGACGTATTACAGGTTGGTACTATGATGAGCGAGGCAATCAGATTGGTATAAGCTACCCTGATGGAACAAACAGCTATCAGATATATGATGAGCAAGAGCGTCTTGTCCTTACAATCTCTCCCAAAGGAGAGAAGCAAGTTTACATCTATGATAAGGAGCATACCCATCGTCTTAAACGAATCATCGATGAAGAAGGACAGGTAAGTATACTTAACTATACACAAGAAGGTTACCTCCGCCAGATAGAAAAAGGAGGACGAAAAATAGACCTTGAGTATGATGCTCAAGGGAATCTCAGCCGTTACTTCCTTGGGGGAGAACTTCTTCGTAGTTGGGAGTATGACTATCGAGGTCGTGTAATCACAGAGCAAGAGCCTTTGATTGCACCATTACGCTTTGAGTATGATGCTTTAGATAGAACAAGACGTATTCATCGTCCTGATGGCAATACAATTGCCCTTCATTATGACAACTATGACAATGTCACAGAAGTCCAAGACTGCGATAGACATATCAAGCTGAGCTATACCCCTATGGGGAGTGTTCGCACAAGAGAAGAGCGAGGGCAAAAGGTGGAGTTTCTCTACAACAAGATGGAGCAGCTTTATCTCTTCAAGAATGAGCAAGGCCAACATTATCGATTCTTTCGCGATGGTACTGGGCGCATCAATAAGGAAATAGGCTTTGATAGGGTTATACGAGAGTTCATCCTTAACAAAGCAGGCGAAGTGGTACGAATAGATCGCCCAGACAATCGTACGACAAGATTCGAGTACAACGCATTGGGGCGCGTCATCCGTGCAGAGTACTCCGATGGTACATGGGAAAGCTTTGGTTATGATAAAGATGGTCTCTTAAGTTCAGCGAAGAATGCCAGTAGCGAGGTCCTCTTTGAGCGAGACCGAAAGGGACGTATCATCAGAGAGAGCCAGTTCGTTCCTTATACAGCTTCAGAAGAGCATTTCCATGTCGATTCGCAATACGATATGTGGGATGCTCGTATTCACCTCAATAGTTCTTTAGGTGCAGAGCAGTCGTTTGGATATGATGATAAAGGCTTACTCCATACTGTAGAAGCTCATGTATCTGTAGACACCGAACTCTCTGTAGCAAGAAGTTGGGAGAGTCGCATTCAGTATGATGTAGCAGGGCGTGAGATTGAACGTTTTGCTTTAGGAGGACTTCGGGTTCGCTCAGAGTATGACTCTGCTGGTATGCTTGCTGCTCGTAATAGCTATGTCGGCAAAGAGCTCTGCGCATATCGACGCTATTCATGGGCTCCCAATCATCGCTTGCGCTCTCTTAATTGCAATCTCACAGGTAAATCCCTCATCTATGCCTACGATGAGTTAGGTTTCTTGATACGTTCTTCCAAGGATGTAGGAGAATCGCTCTTTCGTACCCCAGACCTCCTCGGAAACCTCTACCGAGATCCCGAGCCAAGATACAGTAAAAGGCAGTATGGGCTGAGTGGAAGACTACTCAAAGATGAGCAGTATTACTATCGTTATGATGGCGAAGGAAATCTTATCCACAAGAGTCCGCGCAACATACTTCAGCCTCCTTCCGACCGAGTTCCCGAGAATTGGTTGGATCGTCTCTTTATGCGAAGAAAACTGAGCAAGAAAGAGATAGAGAAGCATTATTCTTGGCAAGAGGGCGATACAACTTATGAGTGGTATGGGAATGGTATGCTCAAGTCTATCCGTCTTCCTAACGGTAAAGTCGTCAACTTCGAGTACGATGCTCTCGGTAGACGTACGCTTAAGGAATTCCGAGGCATACGCTATCGCTATGCTTGGGATGGTAATGTCCTGCTTCATGAATGGAACTATCACAGCTGGACTAAGCCTATTCGGAAGAAGGATAAGTATGGTCGCTATAGCTATAGTAGTCCTGAACCACTAACGAATGTCACGACATGGGTGTATGACGGACAAAGTCATACGCCTGTGGCGAAGTTTACCGAGGAAGATTGCTACAGCATTGTACAAGACCATCTTGGCACACCAACGCAAGCCTTTGATAGCCGAGGAAACAAGGTATGGGACTGTGTGCTGGACATCTATGGCGACATCCAAATGATAGAGGGGGATAGGGACTTTATCCCATTCCGCTTCCAAGGTCAGTATGCAGATGTGGAAACAGGCTTGTACTACAACCGCTTCCGCTACTACTCTCCTGAACTCGGCAACTACATCAGCCAAGATCCAATCCGAATGGCTGGGAACAATCCCACTCTCTATGGTTACGTATTTAATCCGAATGTAGAGGCTGATCGTCTAGGGTTACTCTTTGGGAAAATTATCGGTTCGGCACAAAAGACAGGAACCTGGGGGCATTCTTTTATCTCTAATGTCTATGCTCAATTATATTCTCTAAATCCTAGGGTAGAGAGAATCACCCTAGACTTAGGTTATAAAAAACTTGTAGGAGGACAGTTTAAGTATGGTCCTAGACCTGATGTGGGTATTTTATATAAGGATGGAAAACTTAAGGTTATAGAAGTCGCATCCAAAACGGATAAGAGTCATCAGTTGATAAAGAGGAATATGGATTTTATGAATGCAAATAATATAGAAGGAACGGTGTCTGTTAGTCAGGCTGCTGTTTTTGTGAATAACGTGAGAGATAGGGTGATCTCTGGTATGAAGTCTATTCTTAAGGGATGCAAATAATGCGACAGCTATTCAAAATATTCTCAAGCAAAGAGAAGGAGAATCTTTGGGCGATAAAGCTTTATAAGAAGCTTTGGGAAGGGACCTTATCTGATGTGTCTGTAGGCAATTTAGTCGCAAGACTAGTGACATTGTTCTTTAAAGACGGCGAACCATTTGATTGCATAGAAATAAACTATGGGGAAAAGGAGTATTGCTCGATAAAGTCACTCCTTCTAGACGAAAAAAGATTGAGCAGTAGGAAAGTGAGTCATATAAGTTGTCTAAACTCTCAATCAGGAGAAGAGCTAGTAATTTCATTCTACAAGAAAGGAGAGGAGTATGGTTCAGTCTTGCTTGAGGTTATTCTTGTCTCATCCTCATTGAATTTAATAGAAGTTTCTGGCTCAATTAGAATAGCTAAGGATTTGGTCTCTGTTGCTTCATGGGACTATGCTTATGGCTTTATGGTATCTAAGGCGTTGGATGTGCGCACTGAGAGTAAAATAAGAAAATGTCTTTTTTCCACTAGTGTTTCTGTATCTAAGACCCACATTGAAAGAATGAAGAAGTTGCACAGCATTCACTTAGGGTATGTTCCTCAGCTTTATCCGTTTAATATGCTTAACAAAAAACAGATGGAGAATATACCCTCAGAATCAAAACTAGATAGTCAGTATTATCTTGATAGCAGATTGTATGTTTTACTTTGTAATCAATGCTTATGATGAGTTCGGGTTTTGATACGCTCTTCCGTACCCCTTACCTTTTAGGAAACCTCTATTGAGATTCTGATAGAGTGGCAGGTAGAACTTATGTCAAAATCAAGCTGTAAATAGATTGTAACACATGGGAAAACTTTTCGCTGAATTATATGGGTTTGTGATATATAATCCAGACTTATTAGATAGGTACTTATTTGAAAATCAAATTCCTATCACAGATGTGCTTAGAGTGTTTACAGAAACAGAGCATGGTGATAGTGTCATTCAAGAAGGCATAGCCATCCCTATAGTAAATATTCCTGAGGGATATTATGATTTCACACTAACCGCAGATGAAAGAGCATATTATTTATCCGAATCTAAAGGCTGGAGTGTCAAAATCACAACTGGGGTTCTGAGAGTTATTGGCATTGGCTATCTAAACGATTTGAGTCTAATAGACAATCATAGAAAAGTTGATTTTCAACTCCCCCCAGGGTGGTATGAATTGTCTATACACAGTTTTCAACACAAAGGAAATGAAGGAGAAATATCTGATCGTGGATTTTATTTGGACTTTCACCCAGTCAAGATTCAACCGATACCTTCTGGTGAGCTAGGTTTTGATTTTGGGTTTAAGTATAGCGAAGAGCTGTGTTAGGATATGAGTAAGCATATGAAAAGAATTGCGGAATATAGGGAAAGATGTATTGAAGAAGATAAAATAAACACTATAACAGAATGGATGAATTGGTTTCTATTGTACAAGCTTGCACAAGATTAGCCTTTAGTGAATTATTTGATAACAAAGAGCATTTTTACTATTGTGTTCTTCTCGTTACAGGTGAGGGATATGCTCCTACTATATCAGCTTGGTCCTGGGAAGCATTGGACAGGGAGTGCGCAAAACAAGAAGCAGAACATCTTCGGGGCGAGCTTACGTGGTCTTACGCAGATTCTCCCTACTACGCTTTTGGGAAAGAATTCTTTTTGCCTGTGCAACACCATTTGAGTCTGCGACCATCAATTGACGAATTAAGTGATGAAGAGTGGGATAAAGAATGGCAAGATAGAATGCTTGCTTATGAACGGGCGATGAAGAATCTAGATGAAGAGGGCTTTTGGGGTCAGGGAGAAACTCGAAAGCAAGTGTATATAAATGTCGAATCAATGCCCATAGAAGAAGCAGATATATCAAGAGCTATAAGATTAAATCCCAGCTCAGGAATTCTAAAAGATTGGTTAAGCGATATGCAATAAGTATATAGAATTTATACGCTATCGCTATGCTTGGAATGGTAATGTTTTGCTCCATGAGTGAAGTATCAAAGAATGTAGAATAATGAAAAATGTGATTCCTGGTGAGGTATATGCCATCCCTCTATTCCTGACAGACATCCACTTTATGACACGAGTATCTCTAAAGGATTTAAGAGGAGACGACAAAAAATTTGCTTACTGTCGTATAATAGAAGACCTAGGCTCGGGGGGGATTTTAGTAGAAGTATTCAACAAAGTAGGGACTTTAGATATATCTATTGAAGAAGTGGTTGAGTCTATGCGTTTATTTCCTCCTGTAATTATTATACCCTTAGGTATTAGAAAAGGGAGATGGAGAAGAATAGGTAAGCAAGAGAACTATAATAAGGAACAAGACTCTATGTATTCTGATATAACATTAGTATCGGGAGCAGAAGGGCACTATTTCCTATGGAGGGGGGGGCATAGTCTGGGGCAAATTCCCGATGAGGCCATTGAATCATATGAAGAATGGATCTGTTGGCTAGCCCCTCATCTTGAAGAGCGAATAATTAAAGCCTTGACCGAAGAGGGCATATCCTTCTGAACCTTCCTTGTGGAAAGTTCCAGAGCTGGTTAGGAGAGCTCCAATCCTTTATAGGTCGCTCCCTTGTAAAAAAGTTTGATGAAAATTCGGGAAAGATTTGGTAATGTCGAGAGAAGTGCTTACTTTCGCATTGATGATGGTTCGTTATAGGAATCCTCTTGCTT
>ERZ772909.278-NODE-278-length-33670-cov-3.134107_pt1 | contig 33670 bp, 36 predicted proteins | sample MGYA00511137_ERZ772909 | MGnify/ENA primary metagenome ERZ772909 (study PRJEB29015, sample SAMEA2738095) | human oral metagenome | biome: human oral; feature: human-associated habitat; material: saliva | place: China | collected 2270 ... | reverse complement strand
TTCGACCATCGTCATACTTAGCGAAAAAGATGCGATCAAGTACAACCTTTTTGAAAATAAAGAGCTAAAATTTACTGAGGCGATCAGGCTTATAAAATAAATACGCTAAGCATATGAGTAAATTTTATATATTCATTACAATATGAGTTATGGTCTTTAAAATATTATAGGTATGAAGGCTTGTAAAAAATGACGAACGTATTATTTTATCTATCGAAATTTCTCTAGGATTAAGATTTGATTGGCTCATCTATTATAAAGCTCGTATTTGTTTTACTAAGTCGATAGCTTTTACATCATTTAAATATATTAATAAGATATAAAATTATGAGTTGATATATTTTTTAAAAGAATTTTATTAACTTGTTATAAAAAATTTAAATTTGCCTTGCAATCCAAGGCTTGAATATTTTATGTATAAATTTTAGCTATTTAGCCCAAAAAGGGCTAAATTTAGACATTAAACCTAAAGTGCATCACGTCGCCATCTTGCACGATGTAGTCTTTGCCCTCAAGTCTCATCTTGCCAGCCTCTTTAGCTCCGTTTTCGCCGCCATGTGCAATGTAGTCCTCGTAACTTATCACTTCAGCTCTGATAAAGCCCCTCTCAAAGTCGTTGTGGATGACGCTTGCTGCTTTTGGCGCTTTCCAGCCATTTGTGATCGTCCAAGCCCTTACTTCCACGACGCCAGCGGTGAAATAGCTTATCAAATTTAGCTTAGCAAAAGACGTTTTGATGATCTTCTCAAGGCCGCTCTCACTCGTGCCAAGAGATGCCAAAAACTCGTGAGCCTCCTCATCGCTTAGACCTATTAGCTCCTCTTCGACCTTGGCGCAAAGCTTGATCACCTCGTGGTTTGAAGCTTTAGCGTACTCTTTTAGCGCTTTTACAAATTTATTATCTTCGCTAAGTCCCTCTTCATCGACGTTTGCGCCATAAACTACCTCTTTTGCGCTTAGAAGTCTCAGCTCTTTGTTTAGTGCCAAAAACGCCTCGCTATCTCTTTGCTCAAAGCTACTTGCGCTTTTGCCCTCATTTAGATGAGCAAGAAGTAAATTTGCTATCTCAAGCGCCTCTTTTGCACCTTTTGCATTTGCTTTTGCCTCTCTTGTGAGCTTTTCTATCTTTTTGTTTAGCTGCTCGATGTCAGCTAGTATCAGCTCGGTTTGGATGATCTCGATGTCTCTTACTGGATCGACGCTACCCTCGACGTGAGTGATGTTCTCATCCTCAAAGCAGCGAACGATGTGCAAAATAAGCTCGGTCTCTCTGATGTTTGATAAAAATTTATTACCAAGCCCCTCGCCAGAGCTTGCCCCTTTTACAAGGCCTGCGATATCGACAAATTCGATGGTTGAGTATTGAATTTTATTAGGATTTACTATCTTTGCAAGCTCGTTTAGGCGCTTATCAGGCACTGGTACGATGGCTTTGTTTGGCTCGATCGTACAAAACGGATAGTTCGCGCTCTCGGCATTTTGCGTCTTTGTAAGTGCGTTAAATGTCGTTGATTTGCCCACATTTGGTAGGCCTACTATTCCAACTGAAAGTCCCATCAATTCTCCTTGCTAAGTGCTTGTAAAAAGTATAAATTCATCCTAACGCCAGCCCCGCTCGCACCTGCTTGGTTGTATCCCCAAGCCTTTTCGCGGTATGCTGGACCTGCAATATCAAGGTGTAGCCACTTATCTTTATACTCATCTTTGATAAATTTAGCTAGAAACATGCCAGCTGTGATCGCGCCGCCATATCTGCTTGAGGCGCAATTGCTAACGTCTGCGATCTGGCTTTTGATAAGCTCGCTAAGATAAGGGTTAAAATCAAGTATAGTCGCTAGCTCGCCACTATCTTTTATCTTGTTTTTAAACTCGCTTTTTAAGCTCTCGCTGTTGCCCATGATACCTGTTGTGTATTCGCCAAGCCCCACGACGCAAGCGCCAGTTAGGGTTGCCATGTCGATTAGGATGTCTGGCTTAAAGTCTTGTGCGTAGCTTAGGCAATCAGCCAGCACCAAACGTCCCTCTGCGTCGGTGTTTCTAACCTCTATGCTAACGCCGCTTCTAGACATTAGCACGTCATCAGGCTTATAAGCGTTGCCGCCGATCATATTTTCAGTAGCACCCAAAATGGCGTGAATTTCAAATGGTAAATTTAACTCCGCTGCACCTTTTATGATGCCAAGAGCTGCTGCTGCGCCGCTTTTGTCTGATTTCATAGTGAGCATATAATCAGCCGGCTTTAAGCTAAGTCCGCCGCTATCGTATGTTAGCCCTTTGCCAACAAAGATGATGCGTTTTTTAGACTTTTTAGGCTTGTAGGTTAGGTGGATGAGCCTTGGTTTATGCACGCTTGCGCGATTTACCGCCAAAAATGCGTTCATATTCTCTTTTGCTAGAAATTTCTCGTCATAGACCTCGCACTTTATGCTTGCGATGTTTTTGGCTAAATTTAAAGCGTCCTGCGCCATCTTTTGTGGTGTGTAAATTTCTGGGATTTCATTTACGATATCTTTTGTGAAATTTGTAGCACTTGCTATTATCTCCGCCTCTTTAAAGCCCTCGTTTGCTGCCTTTAGATCGACCTTTTTGCCAGAAAATTCTTCAGTAGAAAAGATGATCTCTTTTAGGGTGTATTTCTCTTTTTTCTCTTTATATTTGTTAAATTCATAACTTCCAAGCAAAAAGCCCTCAGCTAGCGCTTCAAAGCTTAGTTTTTGGCACTCCGCTACGTAAGAAGCTAGCTTTATGCTCTTAATGTTTAGTGACTTTAGTGCGTTGTAAGCTTTCGCAGCTGCAACTCTAAGCTCGTCAAGATCAAGCTTAGAAAGTGGCACGTAAGCCCTTTTTGCCTCGCTTAGGATGAGGACGCTATCGCCTTTGTAATTGTTAAATTTAATAGCCTCTTTATCGCCTATAAATTTATGTTTTAACTCCTTATCTACTACGAAAATTAGTTCAATATCAGCTTTTATGTCTTTTAATTTCTTATCAACTATTTGAAACTGCATGTCTTCTGTCTCTCCTTTCGTTTAAAATTTTATTTTCGATGCGCTTAAATGCATAAATCAAAAGCCCCATAAATATGGCAACCACCGGGATAGCGACATACCAGTGCTCTTTTGCTTTTTGAAGCAGCACAAGTATATGCTCGCCAAGTATCCAAGCAGGTATGGTGGTGATCGCCGCCCAGCACCAAGCGCTGATCAAATTTATAAAGGCGTATTTTTTAGCATCATAGCCGGTAAGTCCTATGCAAAGCGGTATGATGACACGAAAACCATACATATAGCGTTGCAAAAAGATGATCGGCCAGCCGTATTTTTTCAGCATTATATGTGCCACTGCAAATTTTCTCCGCTGCGTGTGAAGCCTTTTTGCGATGTATTTTTTATTGTAACGCCCTAAATAAAAGTAAATTTGATCTCCCACAAAGCCTCCAAGTCCAGCCACAAAGATAGCAAGCGCGATGTGCATATGCGTGGTGTGAGCGAGAATTCCAGCCATTATTAAGGCCATCTCGCCCTCCATGATACACCAGACAAAAAGTATGATGTAGCCGTACTCTTTAAGCAGTTCTATAAAAAACTCTTCCATTCTAAACCTCTAAAACGCTGTAAATTTTAGTAAGCGACTTTAGCTTTTCGCTACCTTTTAGATCGACTAGATCTATGAGAAAGCACGCCTCTACGCAGGTTGCGTTAGTTTGATTGATAAGCTCTACTGAAGCCTTTGCAGTGCCTCCAGTGGCTATGAGATCGTCCATCAAAAGCACTCTAGCGCCCGCTTTTTCTCCAAAAGCATCGATGTGAATTTGCACCTCGTCTACGCCGTACTCTAGGCTATATTTTTGTGAAAGCGTGATAAAAGGCAGTTTTTTTGGCTTGCGAATAGGCACAAAAGGCAGCCTTAGTCTTGCTGCAAGCGCTGCGCCAAAGATGAAGCCACGAGACTCGATGCCAGCTATGTAATCAATCTTTGCGTCCTCATATCTAGCCACCAAATGATCTATCAAAAAGTTAAATGCCTCTTTGTTGTTTAGCAGTGTCGTGATGTCACGAAAGACTATGCCAGGCTTTGGAAAGTCGTTTATGCAGCGAATAGAGTTTAGTAAAAATTCTTTGCCTTTTTGATCTAAAATTTTCATAAATTTCCTTAAATTTGAGGTTATAGTAGCGCTTCGATCTTGCCTTCAAGCTCACGAATGCGTTGTCTTAGCTTGTCGTTTTCTAAGCGGTACTGGGAGTTTCTTGTGCGAAGTGAGGTCACGTCGTTTTTAGTTTTGTTTAGCTCATCTGTCAAGATGTCGATGTTGCCTAGACTTCGTTGAAGTTGGATCTGAAATTTTCTTATGACGACCTCGGTATCTTGGAGGTTATTTTTCATAAAATCTTTTGTCGCACGCTCTTTTTTTAGAAGCGTTTTGAAGTAAAAAACCATGACGGTTAGGTAGATCGCAGCACAAACAAGAGCGGTAAAAACGATCCACTCGCCTATCATTTGCCTGCCTCAAGCTCTATTTTTTTGACTCTTCTTTCGTGTCTGCCGCCTGCAAACTCAGTCTTTAAAAAGGCTTCAATCGCCGAGATAGCCACGCCAGCGCCAATAACCCTTGCGCCAAAAGCGATGACATTTGCGTCGTTGTGCTCTCTTGCAAGTCTAGCGGTAAATTCGTCGTGACAAAGGGCACATCTTACATTTTCGTGCCTGTTTGCAGCTATTGATATGCCTATGCCTGTGCCACAAACCAGCACGCCGTAGCAGTTAGGCTCAAGCTTGCTTGCTAGCAAATGCGCATAATCAGGGTAATCAACACTATTTTTATCGTTTGTGCCAAGATCAACCACTTCGTATCCAAGCCCTTTAATAGCCTCTTTAAGCTCGTTTTTTAGCTCAAAACCAGCGTGATCGCTAGCTAAGAAAACTTTGTCTATCTTCATGAAAAGTCCGTTAAATTTTTTGTTGATTATAGTCAAAGTTGCATTAAAATAAAATTTTACTCTCAGCCAAAATGAAGCTATAATTTACCAAAAATTTAAAGGAGAAAATGTGAAAAAAATGCTCTTTTTAGTGGCTTCTACGCTAGCCTTTGCAAATGAAAATCTAATAGAGATCTACACAGATCAAACCATCATCACTCAAAAATTTAGTGACGCAAATAGCTCTTTTAGCGCCTTTGTGCCAGAGGGTGTGCAGAGTGAGAACATCACGATAAATGGGGATTGTGACGCGAATGCTTATCTAAAAAAGATCAGCGAAGAAAATAGCCAAAGTTACATAAAATGGAAGCAAGAAGTTGTAAATTTAAATAATAAACTTGAGGCGCTAAATGCAAGAGGTAGGTTTATAGAGCAAGCTTTGATAGGAGAAAATAAAAGTAACGATGTGACAAAAAGAGCTGATGAGTTTTATAAATTTAGCCTAGAAAATATCGAGAAAATTTCAGCTGCTAAAAGTGAGCTTGAAGCGCTTAAAGAAAATGAGCCAAAGAGCGAGATGGCTGGATTTTTGCAGCTTGATATGAAATTTGCTTGCAGCCCAAAAGAGGCTACGCTTTCATATATGGATGATGAGGCGCCAAAGACGCTAAATGAAATTTATGCAGACACAAAAAACAAAAATATCTTGATAAAACAAGAAATTTTGCTCACCAACCCATTTGCAAGTGAAGCTAAAAATTTAAAACTCGCCATCTATCCAACCAGATATCAAAAGGCGCTTGCTCCAAGTAAATTTTACCCTTGGTATGAGGAGAGTGAGGCAGAGGCTGATGGTTACGGCACTTCAAAAAATATGCTAAGAGCCGCGAAAGTCGCCGCTGAGGTCGCTGATATGCGTGTGCAAAGAGATGAGAATGAGTTTGCCAAAATTTGGAAGATAGATGGGATAAATTTAGCAAAAGGCGAGAGCAAATATATAACTTACGACACGCAAAAAATGGACGCAAATTTTAGCGTTTTTGCTGATTTTTATGGCTCGCTAAAGGCATATAACGTGGCTAGCCTTAAGCTAAATGATGATCTAACTCCAGCTAAAACGCAGTTTTATGTTAATGGTGTGAGTGTTGGCAGTCCAAGCGAGTTTGAGATGAAAGCTAAAGATGAGCCAGTGCAGCTATTTTTGGGACAAAACGAGCTAATCGAGCTTAAAAAAGAGCGCTTAAATAAATTTAAAAAGAGCTCGCTTCTTGGCAAAGAGCGAATAAGTGAAGAGGGCTATGAGATAAGTGTCAAAAATAACTCAAGTAAAAGTGTCGATGTCACCTTGGTCGATCGCGTGCCAGTATCTGCCGACGAGGCGGTAAAGGTCGAGATAAAGGGCTTTGATAAAAAAGATATCAGCAAAGATGGCAAGGTGGAGCTTAAATTTAGCCTTGCACCAAAAGAGGAATTTAAAAAAGAGTACTCTTACAAGATCACAAAGCCAAAAATTTAGAGCAAATTTGCTCTAAATTTAGCCATTTATAAAGGCGCTTGCGATATCTAAAACGTATCTTGTCGGATAAAAGATAGTATCTTTTAAAGGCGAAATGAGGATGATGATAAGGATGACAAATCCATATCTTGAGATACCCTCAAGCTTTTCTGCCAGTGCGTGAAAGCCAAAATTTCTAAGCGCGTACTCGAGTGCGTGAAAGCCGTCAAGTGGCGGTATCGGATAGAGGTTAAAGATGGCTAACATCAAATTTAAAAGCGCAAGCGTAAATAAAAACTGAAGTAAAATTTCAAAGGTTTCTATATTTAATAGAGCCTTTAGCACAAAAAGCGACAAGATGCCTAGGATGATGTTGTAGCAAATGCCAGCTAGACTTACGTAGATAGCTGCCTTGTAGCCGCCATTTCGCACGACTGTGTAGGTATTTACAGGCACTGGTTTTGCCCAGCCAAACATCATACCAGTGCTTAGATAAAGCACCAGTGGCACGATGATAGTGCCAACAAGATCGATGTGTTTTATAGGATTTATGCTAAGTCTGCCAAGATTTTTTGCGGTGTTGTCGCCAAATTTATAAGCGACATATCCGTGAGCGATCTCGTGGCCTACGATGGCGATTATTAAAGAGATGACGATAGTGGCGACTTTTATGGGGTCAAAATTAGTGAAGTCCATCAACTTCCCCCTCTTTTAGAGCTTGTTTTGTGAAAAACTCATCGTTTTCTATCGTATCTACAAAGCGTCCGATACGCTCCCAGCGCACATTGTAGTTATTGTCCCAGCTAAAATATATAAACCAAGGCTGACCGACTATGTCCTTGTAAGCCACGCTTCCCCAAAAACGGCTGTCGTTTGAGTGATCGCGGTTGTCGCCTATCATGAAGTATTCATCTTTTGGCACTTTTACGTAAAATGCATTAAAGTTAAAATTTGGATTTTGCGGTAGTGAGCTAATGAGCGCTGGCTTCATAAAAACGTTTGATTTGTTTGTATTTAGCATGAAAACCATCTGCTCAAATAAATTTACATTTTCGTCGTAGTGGATGCCGCTAAATCTATATGGCTCTTTTATGAAAAGTTTGCCATCAAGCTCGGCTATATCGCTGCATGAGTAGCCAAATTTACTCTCTTTGCCATTTAATTTTTCACGGCAGTTTGTCTTTATAAAGCTATCTCCCTCTTTTGGGCGTAGATATAGGGCTTTTTCGGTAAAAACGATCTCGTCCTCGCTAGTTGCAAAGCAGCGCTTTACAAAGTGAGTTTTCTCATCTTTTGGATAGCGAAATACGACTATATCGCCCCTTGCAGGACCATCGCCTGTGATGAGGTGACCATTGTCATTTAGCTCAGGTAAAATTTTTACCTCAAGCCATGGAATTCTTGGTGTTGGTATGCCATAAACATACTTTTTAGCAAATAAAAAATCCCCAACCAAAAGTGTGTTTTTCATCGAACCAGACGGGATCACAAAGGCTTGAGCTACAAAGAAAATGACAAGCAAAACGATGATAACCGTGCCTGTCCAGCTCGAGCAAAAGTCATAAAATTTAGTAAAAGCTCTCTTCATTATCTCACTCTTTAATTTTTAGCTATCTTTGCTTGTGCGGCAAGGATGGTGTTGTTTAAAAGCATGGCTATGGTCATCGGACCAACGCCGCCAGGAACAGGCGTGATATATGAGCATTTTGGTGCGACCTCATCAAAATCCACATCGCCCACAAGCCTGCCATCATCAAGTCTGTTTATGCCCACATCAACGACTACTGCGCCATCTTTTACCATATCAGCCTTTAAGAAAAATGGCTTGCCAATGGCTGCAACGATGAGGTCAGCATTTTTGCAAATTTCTTTTAAATTTTTAGTCTTGCTGTGTGTCACCGTAACCGTTGCAGAGGCATTTAGGAGTAAATTTGCCATAGGTTTGCCAACGATGTTGCTTCTGCCAATCACCACCGCATTTAGCCCAGCTACATCTATGCCATACTCTTTTAAAATTTCCATCACGCCAAGCGGTGTGCAAGGCACGAAGCCATCAAGTCCGCTAACAAGTTTGCCAACATTTACAGCGTGAAAGCCATCTACATCTTTTTGTGGATCGATCGCTGCGAGCACGACATTTGTATCGATGTGCTTTGGCAGTGGCAATTGAACCAAGATGCCATGGATGCTATCGTCTAAATTTAGCACGTTTATAAGTGCAAGTAGCTCGTTTTGGGTTGTATTTTCGCTTAGACGGTGAGCCACGCTTTTTATGCCGTATTCGTTGCAGGCTTTCTCTTTGGCTCTAACGTATGTTTGAGATGCCTTATCTTCGCCGACTAAGACGACGGCTAAGGTTGGCTCGATACCAAATTTCTTTAGCTCATCAGCTCTTACTTTTACGCTTTCTTTGACCTTTAAAGATACGGCTTTTCCGTCTAAAATTTTCATATTCGATCCTTACTTAAAAGCTTTTTTAATCACAAGGGTGGTATCATACCTAAAAATAAATTAAATTTTTAAAAGAGAGGTTTATGAGGTCTGTTTTTTTGATTTTGCTTTTTTGCGTGGCGATTTTTGGTGCTGATTTTATAACAAAGACCGAGTACGCCAAGATGCTCTACCTAAATCCACGTGGCATAGGATGCGATAAATGTCACGGCGCAAAGGGCGAGGGTAGCCTAATCTCTAAATACAAGCACTTTGACAAAAAAACAAACAAAACGGTCGATGACGAGCTTAGAGCGCCAAAGATAAATGATATAGATTTTGAAAGCTTTAAAGCAGCTCTTACAAAGCCAAAAGGCGTCATGCCAAGCTACTTTTTGACAGACGAGGAGACAACCATCCTTTATGAATACATCACAAATCAGATGAAACCTCCTGCAAAAGCGACAAAAGTAGCACCAAAAAATTTAGCTAAGCCAGCCGCTCCTGCTGCTGCGCAAAAACAGCCAGAGCAGCCTGCTAAAGCTGCACCAAGCGCACAAACTGCAGAGCCAGCTAAGAGCGCACCAGCTAAGCCAGCTGATCCTGTAAAGCCAGCCACCGCGCAGGCACCAAAGGCACCAGCAAAACCAGTAATAAATCAAAAAGATAATCAAAAGACAAATTTAAAAACACAAAATCAAAAGGATAAAAAATGACAAATAAAGAGGCATTTAGTGAAGCTAAAAAATATATCCCAGGCGGTGTAAATTCACCTGTTCGTGCATTTGGCAGCGTTGGTGGCGAGCCTGTGATGATAGATCATGCTAAGGGAGCTTATCTATATGATGTCGAGGGTAAAAAATACCTTGACTTCATCCAAAGCTGGGGTCCGCTCATCTTTGGTCACTGCGACAAAGATATCGAAGAAGCGATCATCTCTGCTGTAAAACAAGGCGTATCTTACGGCGCTCCCTCACCAAAAGAGACCGCTCTAGCAAAGCTAATATGTGACGAGTTTAAACAAATAGATAAAATTCGCTTCGTTAGCTCTGGCACAGAGGCTACCATGAGCGCTATCAGAGTGGCTAGAGGATATGCCAAAAAAGATGGACTTATTAAATTTGAGGGATGCTACCACGGACACAGCGACGCACTTCTTATCAAGGCAGGAAGTGGCGCTACGACATATGGCAACGCTTCAAGCGGCGGCGTGCCACAAGATGTTGTGAAAAATACATTTTTAGCTATCTACAACGACATAGGGAGCGTAAAAGCCATCTTTGAAAACAACAAAGACAAAATAGGCGTCGTCATAATCGAGCCAATCGCTGGAAATATGGGACTTGTGCCAGCTGATAAGAAATTTTTACAGGAGCTTAGAGCACTTTGCGATAAATTTGGCGCTGTGCTCATTCTTGATGAGGTTATGAGCGGTTTTAGGGCTTCTCGCCTTGGCTCATATCCATTTCACGAAGTAGATGCCGATCTTGTCACATTTGGCAAGGTTATAGGCGGAGGCATGAATGTCGCTGCATTTGGTGGCAAAGCTGAAATCATGGACTGCTTAAGCCCAGATGGTGCTGTCTATCAAGCAGGTACGTTAAGTGGCAACCCAGTGGCGATGAGCGCTGGTATAGCGGCTATTTCAAAGATAAATAGCGACGCAAATTTATACGCTAGACTTGAAAAACTTGCCCTAAAACTAATGGCTGGCTTTAAAGAGGCAGCAAAAAGCGCTGGTATCACTATCCAAACCGAGGTTCGTGGCTCGATGTTTGGCTACTTTTTTACTGATCATGCAGTAAAAAACTACGACGATGCGCTAAAGAGCGACACAAAACTCTTTGCTAAATTTCACCAAGCGATGCTTAGGCGCGGAATTTATCTAGCGCCAAGTCAGTTTGAGACGGGATTTATCTGCGATGCGATGAGTGAAGCGGATATCGACCTAGCGGTAAATGCAGCTAAAGAGGCATTTTTGGAGATAAAAGCTTAATGGCAAAATTTAAGATAAAAGATATCGTAGCAGGCGCTGAGCAGCTAAGCCTTGGCGTTTCAATCGTAGTTGCGATCTTGCTTGGCACTGGGCTAGGATATCTTGTAAAAAAGGCTACAAATTTCACGCCAGCGCTTTGGATAGGGCTTGCCTTTGGCATCGCAGCTGCCATTTTAAACGTTTATAAAGCCTACAAAGCGCAGGTTAAAAGCCTAGATGAGCTAAAGGATGAGACAAGATATAAAGGCTATAAAAAAGACGATGATGACGAGGACGATTAGCAGGCTTTTTATTTGCTACTTTGCGCTTTGGCTAGCCCTTAGCGTGGTTGGCAAATTTATATCAAATCAATTTTTTATAAGCTCGCAAATTTCATTTTTTGCCTCGCTTATCATCCTAACGGCTAGCTTTTTTGCCTATAAAAACCGCATAAACTCAAGGCTAGAAAATGCAAGAGAGGAAATTTTAGCCAAGATAGAAGAAGAGGACGAAGAAGATGAAGAAATTTTGCCCCAAAATGAGGCAAAAGAATTTAGCCTAAAAGATGAAAAAGCAAGGCTAAAAAAGCAGAAATTTTCATTTAAAGATAGAAGCTTTGCAGCGGCCTTTATGCCTTATCGCTTGGTCGCTTACGCGATACTTTTTTTTGGATTTATATTTTTAAAAAATGAAAATTTACTAAACGTGCCTGGCTTTTTAGTGGGGCTTGCTCCGATGCCCATTGGAGCTTTTATCTTTGGGATAATGCAAAATAATTTAAGAAAGGACGCAGATGGCAAGTAGCTTTAGGATCATTCGCTCGATGGGGCCGCTATTTTTAGGCATGAGCCTACTTTTTATAGGCAATGGCCTAGTCATCGCATCTTGTAGCGCGCTTCTTAAGCAAAATGGCGTAGGTGAGCTTGCGATTGGACTAATTAACACTGGATTTTTCATAGGAGCGTTAATTAGCACGATCACAGCGCACAGGATCATCTCAACCACCGGCCACATCAGAGCTTTTGCTATCTTTTCAGCTATATTTGCAGTCTCGGCCATGCTTCACGCCATAAGTGAAAATTTGATCTTTTGGGCGATTTTGCGAGCCTTTTTGGGATATTGCTACTACGCACTTTTGATGGTTATAGAAAGCTGGCTAAATGCTAAGATCCCAAACAAGATAAGATCGCGCGTCATCGCCTTTTACGAGTGCGTTTTCTACACGAGCTTTGGACTTGGAATTTTGATCTTAGCGCTTGATCTTAGCGCATTTGAAATTTTCATCATCAGCGCAGCCTTTATCATGCTCTCAAGCATACCTTTAAATTTAATCCGCATCAACCAGCCTCAAATCCCGCAGCGCCAACCCATAAACATCCCAAAAATTTTTGGCATCGTCCCGCTAGCACTCGTGGGAGCGCTTGTTGCAGGCTTAGCGATAAATGGCTTTTTTTCTATGGCAAGCCTCTTTGTCTTGCTTCAAGGATATAGCGCAAAAGAGGCGTCATTTTTTATGACCATAGCGATGGCTGGGGGCTTTTTGGCTCAAACATTTATCGGAGGCTTTTCAGATAGATACGGCAGACGCCCAGCACTCTTGCTTTGCAGCGCCGTGGCATTAGTTAGTGCAGCACTCTTTTTGCTAAATGGCTCAAATTTGATCATTCAATACATACTTTCATTTTTCTTTGGCGGCGGCATTTTTTGCACATACGGACTTTCGCTCGCTAGGGCAAATGACGAGATCACAGACAAGACAAAGAGCGTCCAAGTGGCACGCGCGCTGCTTTTTAGCTACTCTTTTGCCTCGCTTTTCTCGCCGCTTCTTATGAGCTACGCGATGAAAATTTTTGGCGCATTTGGCTTTATATATGTCTATTTGGTGCTTTATGTTGGGCTCATCTTGTTTGCGCTAACGCAAAAGACCATACCGCAGCACATGAGAAAAGACTACAACGACAGGCTCGTTGCAAGGACGGCTGGCATCGCGACTATTCAGCAAAATGGCAATTTTGCCGATAGAGAAAATAAAAAGTAGAAAATGGACGTAGCAAATTCTCTAAACATATCAAACACCTCGGTTCAAACTGGGCAAAACGCCACCCAAAACGCGCCTGTCCGTAAAAACGAGGGTTCGCTTTTTAAAAATCAGCCAGCTGGGACGACAAGCGAGCAGACCGTCTCAAACGCCCTTGATAACGTTGGCAAGCTAGTTGCAAGGGTGCTTGATGATCTAAAAAGCGCTTCAAGTCTTAGCAAAGCTGAGCAAATTTTATCTCAGGCAAAAGATACGAAGATCGCTCCAAATTTAGCTAGCGAGCTCTCAGACCTTGCAAAAAGCCTAGAGGCAGAAGCTGCGCAAAATGAAAGCCCTGAGATAAAGAGCCTTGCACTAAAACTAAAAGAATTTCTAAAACCAATAGCTGATCTTAAAGCTGGCTCGCTAAATGATCAGATCAAAAACTCTGGCGTCATGCTTGAAGCAAATTTAAAAGATGCGCTTACTCCAGAGAAGCTGCCAAGCTCGATACAAAAGCTACTAAGCGATATAAAAAATCTCTCAAATCAAAATTTACTTAGTCAAATTTTAACCCTAAATGATGAGAGCTTGGATAATCAAAACTCATTTATGAAGCTTACTTCTATGCTTGAAAAAGCGAGCGGTGACGCTAAAAACATCCTTGATAACTCAAGCATAAAAACGCTTTTAAAAGATGTGGATAAGCTTGATAATGTGGCTAAATTTCTAGATAAAAACTTCTCAAAAGAGCAAAGCGCAGACGCAGTAAAAAATCAGACCAGTAAGATGGAGAATTTCATCTCAAATTTAAGCGAGAAGGTGGCAAATTTAGCGAGCGAAAAACTAAATCAAAACTTTGGCTTTACACAAAATCACAAGGAGCTAAAAGCTATCCTTGAGAGCCTAAAAAACGATCTAAAAATGCTAAATAACATAGGCGATGAGGCTGGACTTGTAAAGGCGTTTAACGAGGTTAGCGACGTCTCAAAAGAGGGTAGCTTGCAAGATAAGCTCCAAAGTGCGGCAAGACGCCTCGCTCACAGCCTAAGCCTAGCAGATCCAGAAGCAAGCACAGCTAAAAGCGATCTAGCCGAAAGTAAGGCGCTTTTAAAGCAGCTAAAACTAGCCACTAACGACATAAATAACATCACGACAAAGAGCCAGAGTGAAATTTCAAAGGTGCTAAATCAAGATGTAAAAAGCACGCTTTTAAACATAAGCGAAAAGAGCCAAAACGCCCAAACTGTCAATGCTGCAAACAAAATGATCTCTCAAATCGAGATGCACCAGATGGTCTCAAGCTTGCAAGGAGGCATACAAACTTATATGCCTTATATCTGGGACGGCGTCGAGGGCGGAAATGTCGCATTTAAACAGGGCAAAAAGGATAAATTTTATGCCCAGATCGATCTAAATTTCAAGAAATTTGGACAGATAAACGTGATGGTTGGACTTGTGGATAAACGCTATATCGATCTATCGGTGGCAACGCAGACAAATGAGTTTAAAGAGCTTATAATATCGAGCTCAAGCGAGCTAAAGCAAGCGATCTCAAAGCTTGGACTAATCGTTTCAAATTTTAACATCAAAACCTTGCCAAAGGTGAAGCTAAACGATAGATTTAAAAATTTTGGCGGCCTTGATGTGGGCTTTGATAAGAAAATTTGATGCAAGTAAATAAGAAAAAAGCCGTTGCTCTTGGCTACAACAGATCGCAAGATAACGCTCCAAAGGTGCTTGCAAGCGGTGCTGGCGAGATAGCAAATAAGATAATAAGCCTTGCAAAAGAGCATGACATACCGATCAAAGAGGATCCTGATCTCATTGAAATTTTAAGCAAGGTCGAGGTCGATCAAGAGATACCGCCAAATTTATATAAAGCGGTGGCTGAGATATTTAGCTTTTTATATAAGATCACAAATAAAAAATCATAAAAATACCTTAAGAGTACTCACAAAAACACTATATATTTGCTAATTATTATTGAAATTTAGCAGTAAAAATTTATACAAAATAGACGATATAGTAAGCACAAAATAAAATAAAAGGTAATTTGTGGCACAAAAATTAATATTAATTGGTGCATCTACTGGTGGTCCTGGGCATATTAAGAAGCTATTAAAAGACATCAAACTAAATGGCGCTATCGTTGTGATAGCTCAGCATATGAACAAGATGTTTATACATTCTTTCGCAGTACAAATAGGAAAAGAGTGCAATATAAATGTTGAAATTTTGACCGAAAAAACAAATCTGAAAGAAAATATTGTCTATATATGTGAACAAAATACCTTAGTGGCGCCAACTTTGCCAATAAGTGCAAAACCTAATCCTGAAGAAAAAACGATATATACACCAAATGTAGATGTTTTGTTTAGCTCTGGAGTTGGAATTTGTAAAAGCGCAAATGTGCTAGCTATTTTACTAACTGGCATAGGAGATGATGGAGCGGCTGGACTTGATAAACTTTATAAAGCAGGTGCAAAATGCATAGCTGAAAATGAAGAGAGTGCGATAGTTTATGGTATGCCAAAGCGTGCTAAAGAACTAAATCAAAATTTAAAATCGTTAAATCTAATGATGATAAGAAAAGAATTGGAGGATTTTTTAAATGCTTTTTAACAAAGATACAAAGGGAAGTGAAGCTTTGGAAGTAAAAGCACCAAGCGACATGGATGGATTTAACGAATTTATGAGTACTATAAAGACACTTTGTGGGGTCGATCTAGAGCCAAAGAGAGATATTACACTTCAAAGAATTAGCATTTTTGCTAAAAACCGCCAGATAAAGAGCTTTAAAGATCTAGTTTCGATGATAAGATATGACTCAAATTTGCGCCAAGATATCTTAAATCTAGTAACTGTAAATGAGACATATTTTTACAGAGAGCTGACACAGCTTAAAGATGTTATTTACTATGCTAAAGATCTCGGAGAGGCTAGAATTTTATGTGCGCCATGTTCAACTGGTGATGAGCCATATTCACTAGCTATGCTGGCCTATGAGCTAGGTTTTAAGCAAAATGAAATTTCAATCGTTGGCATCGATATAAACTCAGAAGCTATAACGAGCTGTCAAAAAGGTATTTTTAGTGAAAGAAGTCTAAATAGACTAAGCGATTTTCAAAAAGAGAGATTTTTTACAAAAATTGATGACAAATTCCAGATAAAAAAAGAAATTTTACCAAGGTGTGAGTTTAAAATTTTAAATGTTTTTGATGATGCGATATTTAATCTTGGAAAATTTGATATCGTCCTTTCAAGAAATATGATGATATATTTTGACGATGAATTTAGGCTAAAGTGTGTCGAAAGGCTGCACAAGCTACTTAAACCAGAGGGCAGGCTCTACGCAGGACACGCTGATCTTGTGCCTTACACTCCGATTTATGAAAAGTGCTTTTCAAACGGTACCACGTACTATCAGAAAAAATAAAAGCCAATAAGTCGTCTTTAAATAAGGCGACTTAAACCAAATTTTACCTTATCTCATACCTTTTTGAAACTACGTGGTAGTAAAAGGCTCCAAAGAAAAAGAGGCTTCCCATAAAGGCTGCGATCATCTCCACGCTTAGTCCAAGCTCGTATAAAAAGCCGATCGCAAATGAGATAAGCGCGCTAAATCCAAGAAAAATCATATCGTTATACGCGATCACTCTGCCATAAAACTCTTTTTGGCAGTTTTGCTGAAGCAGTGTGTAGGTGTAGCTCCAAAGGCTTGAGGTGCAAAATCCTGCAAAGACGATGCCAACGAGCGAGAGATAAAAATTTCGCAAAGAGAGCGCCCAGATGATGATGCCAACTCCTTGACCGATGTAGATGTAGATGAGCGTTTTTTTATTCATAAATTTACTAAGCAAGGCTGGCGCAAACATAAGCGAGATCGACCTTGAGGCGTTTAGTAGGCCAATAACCAGCGAAGTTGAGAGCAAATTTGCGTATTTATAATCGGCTAGAAGCGCGATCAGTGCGTCATAAGCTGTGATACCAACAAAGGCGTGCAAAAATATAAGATGGACTATGAGTCTATTTTCTTTTAGATATTTAAGCCCATTTTTTAGCATTTTTAGAGGTTTTTCTATAAATTCTGGCTTTAGCTCGTCTAGTTTTAAAAGATATAAAAAGCCAAAACTGCAAAGATAAAGAGCTCCGTCAAGCAAAAAGGCGCTTTTGATGCCAAAAAAGTGTATATAAACGCCAGCAAGCCCCATGCCAGCGGTGTATGAGACTGCCCAGATGATCGAGTGGATCTCGTTTGCAAGCTTTAGGCTCTCTTTGCTTAAAATTTTTGGTAGCACGCTCATTTCTACTTGAAAATACATCCCGCCAACGCCGTTTCTAACAAAAATGATAAGCAAAAGCAGCCATAAAAAATCAAGTGAGTTTATAAAAAGTAGCATAAAAACGCTTATGGTCTCAACCGCCATCATGATAACAAGCATCGGTTTTGGGCTAAATTTATCAACCAAAATGCCACTAAATGGAGCGATGACAACACCCGGGATAAACGCCATCGCCGCACTTAGCGTGAGCGCCCAAACAGGGGCGTCAAGCGAGATAAGTAGCGTAAAGATGCCAGTGTGCGAGAACCACACACCAAAGTAGCACATGAGCTGGATGGTGCTTAAAAGGCGGAAATTTCTCTCATCCTTTAAAAGCTTAAGATACTCTTTCAAACTACTGGTTCCACATCAGAGTTATCTGCTCTATTTGCGCCTCGTCTGGTATCTGGCTTAAGTTTGTTATCTCTTGTGCGAGCGGATTTTTAAGCTTTATTAGCATGTCGTGGCTGTCTATTTTTAGATAGATATTGTTTGCGTCGCTTTGAAATTTAGAGATGACAAGGGCGTTTTTTATATCTTTGAAATTTGATTTTAGGCTGATATTTTCAGGAGTTTTAAACTCATTTGAGTAAATTTCGATGCTCGTGATGATGCCATTTAGCAAGGTGTATTCAAAAATTCTCTCGTTTTTACTTGTGACGATGTAGCTATTTTCTTTTTTTGTATTGTCTCTTTTTATGTTTTTTGCGCCATAAAATTTCATCACATCAGCATTTGCTGACTCGTTTGTAAGTTTTGCAAAAAAGCCCTTGCCAAAGAGGCTGGATCTGCCTTTTTCTCTTTTGTAGTGTCCGCTTATGTGAGCGTTTTTGCAAATTTTATCGTTTGCAATTACGAAGATGTCGTTAGCGGTTTTATGCACGCTTAAAGCCACGCCTTTTTCATCCAAAAGGTAAAAAATGCCCTTGTCATAAAGCAGCTCTGAGTTAAATTTACAAAGTGGTGAGCCATCTTTTAGCGATGAGTAAAAGCTTATCTTTGCGCCATTTTTACTAGGCACGAGTACAAGTTCTAAAAAGCCATTTTTGTCTTTAAATTTAGAAAATCTAGCAAAAAAACTATCTTTATAAGCCTTATTTACTGGCTCGTAGTTATAAATTTGAGCTAGCACGCCAACTCGCTTATTTTTCTTATCATCAAGCTGAAGAAGTGAGTTTTTGTTTGGCACAAAGTAGCTAAGTGCGCCACTTTCATCTTTTAGCACGATAGCGCTCTCATCGACATCGAAAGTGCCGCCTTTTTCTACCAAGGTAGCAGCCTTATCCATCGTAAGCATAGTTTTTGTGTAGGTTTTGTCTTTATTTAGAGTTAAGATAGTCTTCACGCCCTCGCAGTTTGAGCATGGCAAGGTCGTGTAGTAGCTCGTGTAGATAGAGTTTGAAAGTATTAGTTTTTCTGGTTTTTTGGGTTTTTCGTCTCTAAGAAGGGGTTTTTCTTCTTTTGATTTTTGTGTTTGTTCTTGATTTTGTGGCTTTAAATTTTCATTTTTCGCGCAGCCGATGATGAAAAATGAGATAAGTATGGCAAAAAGATATTTCATTTGCAACTCCTTAAAAATTGCAAAATTATATCATTTTGCCTTTAAAATTTATTTTACGCGTTTAAAGATGTATTTATCTTTTAGCTCGCCAGTGACCTCTTTTTGATCCATGTCAAGCATCTTTAGGCTCTCTCCCTCGATCTTATAAAAGCTCTTCTCTTTATACTCATCAACGGTTGTGATAACGCCGTTTTTGACTGAGTATTTGCCCTTGCTAACGGCTTTGTAGTTGTCTTTTGACTTGTAGTTCATCACACTTTCAAATGTGCCGTCTTTTTTTAGTGTAAGGGTTGAGTCTATGCCCATGCAGCTAGCGCAAGGTAAAAATGCCTTGTAAGTGCCCTCGATGCTGCTTACTGGAGCCATGCAGCTACCTTTTACTTCACATTTGCCTTGTGGGACGCTCGCGCTTTGGTTTGACGTAGCGCAACCTGCTAAAAGTAGAGCCGCACTTAGTGCAAAGATAAAATTTTTCATGCTGATCCTTTTTAAAAGATAAAATTTAAAAATGTATTATAATACTTAAGAAAATAACAAATTATAAATTAAAGGAGAGAAGATGCAAGTTGAGACATTTGGCGTTTTAGTCGTTGTTTTGGTTATTTTTGCATTTTTGTTTTTAAAAGCTGGCATTAAGATCGTTTCGCAAGCAGATAACTTGCTGATAGAGCGACTTGGTAAATTTCACAAGGTGCTTGACGGGGGATTTCATATCATCATCCCATTTGTCGATCAGATAAGAGCGATCATAACTATAAAAGAGCAGCTTGTTGATATCACAAAACAGCAAGTCATCACAAAAGATAACGTTAATATTAGCGTTGATGGCATCGTCTTTTTAAAGGTATTTGACGCAAAAATGGCGGTTTATAATGTTGATAACTACAAACGCGCCATTGCAAATTTGGCCATGACAACGCTTCGTGGCGAGATAGGCGCTATGAATCTTGATGATACGCTAAGCTCACGTGACCGCCTAAATGCCGCACTTCAAGTAGCCCTTGGCGACGCAGCTGGCAACTGGGGCGTAAAGATCATGCGTGTGGAAATTTCTGAAATTTCTGTCCCACTTGGCATCGAAGAGGCGATGAATATGCAGATGAAGGCTGAGCGTGAAAAGCGCGCGATCGAGCTAAAAGCCTTGGCTGAAAAAGAGGCACTCATACGCAACGCAGAGGCGCTAAAGCAAGAAAAAGTGCTTCAAGCAGAGGCGATAGAGCGTATGGCTGATGCGAAAAAATACGAGCAAATCGCCATCGCAACGGCTCAAAAAGAGGCTATGGATATGATAAATGATAGCATGAGCAAAAACGCAAATGCGGCTGAATTCTTGCTTGCGCGCGACAGGGTCGGGGCGTTTAGCGAGCTAGCTAAAAATAGCTCAAAAGATAAAATTTTAGTCCCTTACGAAGCGGCTGAACTCATCGGCTCGCTTAGTGTTTTAAAAAATTTCTTAGCTAAGGATAAGGCGTGATAAGTCCTTTTATAATGATAGCTATCGGCGCGCTCTTGTGCGTGGCTGAGCTTATGCTATTTTCATTTTATCTGATCTTTTTTGGCGTCGCTTTTATCATCGTTGGGGCGGTAAATTTTGGCTTTAATTTTGAGTGGCCATATCAAATTTTAGGTGTTGCAGCACTTGCCATTATCTTGCTTGTGCTCTTAAAGGCGCCGTTAAAGAGTAAATTTATGGCTAAAAAAGAGAGCTTTAACGAGGAGTTTTTAGATGAGCCAGGAGTTGGTGAGATCAGAGAAAATATGGTCTATTTTAAAGGCACTCTTTGGAAGTATGACGGAGCGCTAAAAAATGGCGAAAAAGTGCAGGTTTTAGGCACTAAAGGCGACAAAGTTATATTAAAATAAAGTGCCATTTGGCACTTTATTTATTTTGCGTGGGCTGGGCAGCCTGCTGGCATTTGCTCATGCATCGCACCTTGCATGCCATGATGTGGGCAGCTTGGCATATTTTCTTGCATCATTTTTTGATGATGAGCACATCCGCAACTTGCACCTTGTGGCTCAGCTGGCTTTGGCTCGTTTTTAGCACAACCAACTAAAAATAATCCGCAGATAACGGCAAACATCACTTTTTTCATAACTCTCTCCTTTAAAGAATTTCTCACATTTTAGCCTTTAAAAATTAATTTTTCATAACGCCTGATTTATCATATTTAAAAGCATTTTTGGCTAAACTCTCGCCCAAAAATAAGCAAAATAAAAGGTTAAATTTGAAAAGACTTAGTGTAAATGAAGCCATCGATCTTATAGAAAATGCACCGCTTTACGAGCTTGGCAAGATGGCGTTAGCTAGAAAAAAAGAGCTTCATCCAGAGGGCATAACAACCTTCATCGTAGATCGCAACATCAACTATACAAACGTCTGCTGGGTGGATTGTAAATTTTGCGCATTTTACCGCCACGCAAAAGAAGAAGACGCTTATGTGCTAAGTTTTGAGGAGATCGGCAAGAAGATTGAGGAGCTAATAGCCATTGGCGGCACGCAAATTTTATTTCAAGGTGGCGTTCATCCAAAGCTAAAGATCGAGTGGTACGAGGAGCTTGTAAGCTACATCAGCAAGCACTATCCAAGCATCACGATACATGGTTTTTCAGCCGTTGAGATCGACTACATCGCAAGAGTTTCAAAAATTTCTACAAAAGAGGTCTTAAGACGCCTAAACGAAAAGGGCTTATACTCGATGCCAGGGGCTGGAGCGGAAATTTTAAGTGATAGAGTGCGTGACATCATCGCGCCAAAAAAATGCGACACCGCAGACTGGCTTCGCATACACAAAGAGGCGCACGAGCTTGGCATGAAGACGACTGCAACGATGATGTTTGGCACGGTTGAGAGCACTCGTGAGATCGTGGAGCACTGGGAGCACATCAGAAATTTACAAGATGAAACGGCTGGATTTAGAGCGTTTATACTTTGGAGCTTTCAAGGGCTAAATACAAAGCTCATGCAAGAGTTTCCAGAGATCAAAAAGCAAAGCTCAAACGTCTATCTAAGGCTTCTTGCAGTCTCAAGGCTCTTTTTAGATAACTTTAAAAATATCCAAAGCAGCTGGGTCACGCAGGGTAGCTACGTAGGCCAGCTAGCGCTTCTTTTTGGCGCAAACGACCTTGGTAGCACGATGATGGAAGAAAACGTCGTAAAGGCCGCAGGGGCTAGCTTTAGGATGAATCAAGACCAGATGATCGAGCTTATAAAAGACGTCGGAGAAATTCCAGCCAAACGCAACACAAACTACGATATTTTGGAGAAATTTTAGATGAAAATTTTAGATATCAATGTAAAAAATATAAAAATTCCAGTCGTTTTTGAAAGCTCAAAAGCGATGCCAGTAGTGAGCCTAAAACTAGTTTTCAAAGCAGCTGGTAGCTCACAAAATGGCAAGCTTGCAGGCCTTGCAAGGCTAAGTGCAAATTTACTAAACGAGGGCGATATGAAGCTAGGCTCGGCTAAATTTGCCAAAGAGCTTGAAGTAAGGGCTATTAGCCTAAATGCAAGCTGCGGCTTTGAGACATTTTGCATAGACCTAAACTGCCTAAAAGAGCACTTTGCTTTTGCGTGTGGCAAGCTAAAAGAGCTTATAAGCGCTCCAAATTTAACAGATGAGATCCTAAATAGGTGCAAAACCGTCACTCTTGGCGAGATCGCAGCAAATGAAAACGACTTTGACTACGTGGCAAGGCAGGGACTTTTTGAGATTTTATACCCAAAAAGCGTGCTTTCAGAGCCTAGTATCGGCACTAAAAAGAGCGTAAAAGCGATCACGCTTGAAGATGTGAGGAAATTTTTAAATGAGCATTTAGACCTTTCAAACTTGCTTTGCGTGCTTGGTGGCGACATCGACGAGAAGCAGACAAAAGAGCTTGCTAGCGTTTTAGAGATCCTAAAGCCTGGCATGGTGCGAAAACTAGAGCGCTTTAGCCCAAGCGACAAGTGCGAAAGCAGCGAGATCATCAGGCAAAGCGAGCAGGCCTACATCTACTTTGGCGCGCCGTTTAATGTAAAACCTGAAGAAAAATACAAGGCCGCAGTGGCGACATTTATTTTAGGCGAGGGTGGCTTTGGCTCGAGGCTCATGGAGGAGATACGCGTGAAAAGAGGGCTTGCATACAGCGCCTACGCTAGAAATTTGCTAAATCTCTCTTACAGCCAGCTTTACGGCTACATGCAGACAAAAAATGAGAAAAAAGACGAGGCGATCGCCGTTATAAAAGAGGAAATTTTAAAATTTAGCAAAAAAGGCGTTAGCAAGGCCGAGCTTGAGCAGGCGAAGAAATTTTTGCTTGGCTCGTTGCCACTTAGACTTGAGACGCTATTTAAACGCCTTGACATCGCGCAGGGCGAGTTTTATGAGCATGGCGAGCTTGGGGCATTTTTAAAGGATCTGGATAAAATTTCAGCCCTTTCGCTAAGTGAGCTAAATAGCTTTATAAAAGCCCACGCAGAGATCAATCAGCTAAGTTTTTGCGTCCTAAAAAATGAAATTTGAAGCAAGCGACAGAGCAAAACTTCTAAAAATAGGCGTGCTTAGCCTACTTGACCTTGCTCTCGTGCTGCCAAAGGGCTTTGAGGATACGACGATCGCTAAGAGCCCAAGAGAAGGACAGGTCTGCATAAATGTAAAGATCACCTCACTCGCCTCGCGTCCTGGCATGCTAACGGCACTTGCCTTTTGCGAGCAGTGGCAAAGTAGCGTAAAGATCGTCATTTTTAACGCAAAGTCTTGGCACTACGGCGCTTTTAAGACGGGCAAAGAGATGGCGATATATGGGCTTTGCTCCTACGCCTTTGGCTCGTGGCAGATCGTAAATCCAAAAATCACCACAAAAATAGGCCAGATCGTGCCTAAATTTAAGACCGAGCTAAAAGATGAGGAGCTAAAAAAACTCATCTTAAAATATCTAAATTTACAAAATTTACTGGCCGAGGGCTTAAACGAAAAAGAGGCTAAATTTCTAGCTGATCTGCAAAGGCTAGATGAGCAAAGCGTGCAAATTTTATACCGCCTAAAAAATGATGGCGAGGGCATTGAAATTTTAAAATTTGTAGAAATTTTTAACTACATAAAAAAGCTAAGTGCCAAAAAAACCTACTTTAAAAGCCCAAAAATCAAGCTTTTTGATATAAGCTCTTGGCTTAATGGCTTGCCATTTACGCCGACAAACGACCAGCTAAACGCCATAAACGACATCAGAGACGACCTTAGCGCCGTGCAGGCAAAAAGGCGCGTCATAATGGGCGATGTGGGAAGTGGCAAGACGCTTGTGATCCTAGCAGCTGCTCTTAGCGTCTATCCGCAAAGTGCCATTTTGATGGCGCCAACAAGCATCTTAAGCGAGCAAATTTATAATGAAGCAAAGAGGCTGCTGCCCGCTTTTATGAACGTGATGCTGGTGCGAAGCGGGGAGAAAAAGATAGACTTTAGCGGGGCAAATTTGATCGTTGGCACGCATGCGCTACTCTTTCACGAGCTGCCGAATTCGCCGCTTGTTATGGTCGATGAGCAGCACCGCTTTGGCTCAAACCAGCGCAAAAAGATAGAGGAGCTTGCCTCAAGCGAGGACGAGCGAGCAAATTTCGTGCAGTTTTCAGCTACGCCCATACCTAGGACACTAAGTTTAATCCAGTCTGAGATCGTAAATTTTAGCTTTTTAAAGCAGATGCCATTTAAGAAAAATATAACGAGCCAAATTTTAGGCGCTAGCGAGTTTGGCTTTTTGCTAGCTCACATCAAAAAGCAGCTTGCAGGAGGCTTTCAAGTGGCTATCATCTACCCGCTAGTCGAGAGCAGCGAGAGTTCAAACTACCAAAGTCTAAGCGAGGCACAGGGCTTTTGGCTAAAGAATTTCAAAAATGTCTTCGTCACGCACGGCAAGGATAAAGAAAAAGAGGAAATTTTAAGGCGGTTTAGAGAAGAGGGCGAAATTTTGCTCTCAACCACCGTTGTTGAGGTGGGGATCTCGCTGCCAAGGCTAAATACGATAGTGATCGTGGGCGCTGAGCGGTTGGGGCTTGCTACGCTTCATCAGCTGCGAGGCAGAGTGGGGCGAAATGGCGGCGATGGATACTGCTTTTTATTTACCAAGCTAAAAGAGGCGCCAGCTAGACTAAAAGAATTTTGCGCGACAAATGACGGCTTTAAGGTGGCTGAACTTGATCTGAAAAACCGCCAAAGCGGCGATATACTAAATGGCTTTTTTCAGCACGGAGCGACCTTTAACTTCTACGACTACGAGGATGATATCACGCAGGCTGCAAAGGCTAGAGTGGCTGAGTTTAAAAATAAAGCTCAAATTTGATCTTGAGGGTTGCGTTAAATTTAGGGTGGATGATTGTTTTTTTGCTGAAGGGATATAAATTTGCGTCAAATTTAAGATGATGGCGCAAGCTTTTATGGCTAGTTTTAAATTTGATAAAGCTATAAGTTTTATATGGTTAAATTTTAACCACTTACCGCGACTGGTCTTATCTTTTTCAATATCGCTATTAATAAAAAGGTTCAGTCTAAGCTCTCTGTGGCAAAATGGCTCAGGGTTTTAAAACGTCTTTGCTTTTGCGCTATATCTAAATTTATCTTACCTAGCAAAATTTAACCTTTCGCAGGCTCTTTTTAAAATTTACATGAAAATTTGATATGGCGAGATTTTTATCGCTCACTCCCAAACTCCTATATCGTCGCCAATTATATCGCTGTTGCCCTCTTTTTGACTAATCCAAACCCACTCTTTGACATTTTTAGTTATCCACTCGTTTTTAATGGCGTGTTTATAAACAAATAGACCCAAATTTGCCAAGTCATTTTCATTGCCTTTTGCATGAAAGGTATTTTTGTCAATCCTAATCAGATTACATTGTTCGGCGAGTCTGTCCAAATACTCGTAAATTACGTCTAGCTTATACTTTTTCTCTTTTAAAACCTTTTCTTCATCAATCACGATCTTTGTGCCTAGTAGTGGGTAAGCCATTGTTATCCTTTCAAATTTATTTTGCATTTTAGCATTTATGGTTAGTAAATTTAAGTAGAATTTTTTAGATAAAACGAGTGATCTGCCCTTAAAAATTTAAGAGCAGATAAATTTATAGTGGATAAGTGAGGCAGCAGTTTCTTTTTACTTCGTCGATGTAGCTCACGTTTAAATTTAGTCCGTAAAGCTTGCTTAAATTCTCACTTCTAATGATCTCATCAACCGTGCCAAATCCAACCTCGCCATCACCTTTTACAAGAGCGACATATCCGCCAAGAAGCACGGCAAAGTCAGGATTGTGAGTGGTTAGCACGACCGAGTAGCCAAGCTCTTTTAGCCATTTGACGGTGCGTAGGAATTTATACTGGTTGCCAAAATCAAGCGCGCTCGTTGGCTCGTCAAATATGATCATCTTTGGCTGCGCAGCCATCGCACGAGCGATCATACACATCTGCTTTTGACCGCCACTCATCTGCGTGATAAAGCGATCCTCAAGATACTCGATCTCAAGCTTTTTGGTGTAAATTCTAGCGATTTCCTCGTCCTCTTTGCTAGGTCTTGCAAAGATACCAAGGTGCGCCGCGCGACCCATCGTGATAAACTCAAGTCCGGTGTAGTCATACTCAGTAACCTCGCTTTGAGCGACATACGCCATGATCTTAGCGCGCTCTTTGTTGCTTAGGCTATCTACGTTTTTGCCATCAAGAAAGATCTCGCCTGAAACTGGCTTTAGCGAGCCGCTTATTAGCCCAAGAGTTGTTGATTTGCCAGCTCCATTTCGACCAAGAATGGTTAAAATTTCCCCAGCGCCTATCTTTAAATTTACATTTTCTAGTTTGCCAGCCCCATTTGGGTAGCTAAAGTTTAAATTTCTAACTTCAAGCATCACGCAACCTTTTTATTTCGCCATAAAACCCAGACGAAAAATACCGTGCCGATAAAGCCAGTAAGTACGCCAAGAGGCACTTCGCTCACGCTTATGCTGCGCGCTAAGGTATCTACAAAAAGCAAAAATATCGCACCCATAAATATGCTTGCAGGCATGCTTTTTATGTTATTTGCGCCAACTAGCATGCGCGCTAAGTGAGGCATGAGAAGTCCCACCCAAGCGACTATGCCGCTTATGCAGACGCTGCACGCTGTAAGAAGTGTAGCGCAGATGATGATGATGGCGCGCTCGAAAGCTACATTTACGCCAAGTCTTGCTGCACTCTCGTCGCCAAGAGAGAGCAAATTTATACGCCAGCTCATGGCTATTAGCAAAACGGCGCAGATGATCATCACTGGAGCTACGTATATTAAGTTATCGCTATCAAGCTTAGCAAGGCTACCAAGCTGCCAATAAACAATGTCAGGTAGCTTTGTCTCAGGGTCTGCGACATACTTTAAAAAGCCGATGATTGATCCCATGAGGCCACTTACGATGATACCAGAAAGAACCAGCATAAGCGTGCTCGCGCGCCCCATCATCTTTGGTATGGCTAGCGTGATAGCAACGGCTGCTAGGCCAAAGCCAAAGGCAAAAGCCTGCACCCAAAATAGCGATAGATCAAAGATGATAGCAGTGGCAGCTCCCACGCAAGCGCCCGCTGAAACGCCTAGAAGATCAGGGCTAACTAGCTGGTTTTTAAAGACGCCTTGATAGGCTGCACCACTCACGCTAAGAGCGGCACCGACTAAGATAGCGGCTATAATGCGCGGTATGCGTAAATTTTCTATCACATTTGTGATGTTGCTAGCTGCGCCATCTCCAAAACCAAAGCTGTGAGCCAGCACGCTAAATACGTCATTAAATGGTATGTAAAATCTACCAACGCCCAGTGCGACAAAGGCGCAAAGAAGCGTTAGTAGAGCTAAAAAGATAACAACTATTGAAAAATTTGCGTTTTTCATAATCTTACTTGCTGCTACCGTCTGGATTTAGACCTTTTAGGATATAGCCATACTCTGTGTCGCTAAGATCGTGATTTAAGAACTCTTTATAAAACTCTTTTGTTTTTACTTTCATATCGACATCTTTAAATAGATCTGGTTGGATAGTTTTTGCTGCCCATAAAATTTGAAGCACGTTTTCAGCGCCATATCTATCCCAGCTAAATACACCTTTTGGGTTACCATAAACTTTGCCGTTTTTAACAGCGTTTGAGCCAGAGAATGCAGGGTGCTCTTTTATCTTTTTGATCTGTGCGTCTGTGTCATTGCCGCCAACGATGATGATATCAGGATTTGCATTGATGATCTCTTCAGCGCTAACTTCGATCATTGAACCCTCAGTATTGATAGCATTTACACCGCCACCTAGCTTGATCCAAGTGTTTTGGATAGTGTTTGTACCATCAATTTTTAGCAAATTCGCTCCGCCAAGAAGGTGAAGTACTTTTGGACGTTTAGCGTCAGGGATGCTTTTTGTTCTTGCTGTTACAAACTCAGAGTTATCGTGGATTTTATTAGCAAGTTTTTCAGCTTTTTTTCTAGCGTCATCAGTGCCTATAACTTCAGCTGTTGCGTAGATGCTTTTCTCCATATCTGGATAGTCTCTAAAGATCAAATTTACCGCGCTAAAGCCGTTTTTGATAAGTTCATCTTGGTAGTTTTTGTTAAAAACTATGATAACATCAGGAGCAAGTTTAACAAGCTCTTCGATCTGAAGGTCTTTGCCGTTTAGTGCAGCTGGCAAATTTTTAAGTTTTGGATAGATGTGCTCAAACCACTTGTTGTTTTTGATCAGATCAGTTGTGGCTACAACCTTATCCATACCGCCAAGTGCTAGGATGATCTCGTTGTTTGCATTCCACAGTGCTGCGATCTTCTCAACCTTCTCAGGCACGCTTACTTTGACGCCTTTCATATCTGTGATGCTTCTAGCAGACTCAGCAGCGCTTAGGCTAAGAGCTGCAAAAAGTGAAGCAACAAGGCCTATTTTAGCCACTTTGTGCATGAAATTCATTTGCATATTTTTTCCTTTTGGTGTGAAATAATGAAAGGGATATGTTACTGCTATTTACATTAATGTTATGTAAAATTTGCATGTTCATTGTGAAAAAATTGCATATTTTGTAAATTCATATAAAGCTAATAGGATAAATATTCTCTTTTTATTGACATATATCATTAGTCACTATTTTGAAATGAGATAAACTTTCTCCTAAATTTTAAAAAAGGAGAATTGATGCGTGAATACAAAAGATACTGGCTCGCACTTGTTGCTGTGCTGGTAGTTTGCTTTAGTATTTTAGGCTACTACGGCGTTGAGGTTTATAGAAATTCGCCTCCAGTTGTAAATTTCACTGACGAAAATGGCAAGGTCGTGATCGACAAAGAGAGTATCTACAAAGGTCAAGAGGCTTGGCAAAGCATAGGCGGTATGCAGGTTGGCTCTGTTTGGGGACATGGGGCATATCAAGCGCCTGATTGGAGTGCGGACTGGCTTCACAAAGAGCTAGTTGCCTTTTTAGAGATCAAAGCTGATGAAATTTATCATCTAAAATACGCCGATCTAAACGACGAACAAAAGGCAAATTTAAAGGTTTTACTTAAAAAAGAGTATAGAGAAAATAGCGTAAAGGACGATAAATTTGTGCTAAGCGCTGATAGGCTAAAGGCGATAAGTCAAGTAGCTAGCGAGTATGCTGCGCTTTTTGGAGATGATCCTAAGTTTAAATCTTTAAGAGAAGCTTATGCGATGAAAGAAAATACGCTCCCAGGTGCAAGCGACAGAGCCGATCTAAACAACTTCTTCTTCTGGTCAGCCTGGGCGACAGCGACAAACAGACCTGGTAGCGAGGCAACATACACAAACAACTGGCCGCACGAACCACTAATCGATAACGTGCCAACAAGCGAAAATATCTTTTGGTCGATCGCAAGCGTCGTGATACTTCTAGCTGGCGTTGGCTTCCTTGTTTGGTTTAGCTCATTTTATGGCAAAAAAGACGATGAAAAGTTTGAGCCAATTAGCGAAGATCCGCTTAAAAGGCTAAATTTAACACCGTCACAAAAGGCGCTTAAAAAGTATCTCTTTGTCACGCTAGCTCTTTTTGTGTTTCAGATTTTAATAGGTGGTTTTACGGCTCACTACACAGTCGAAGGACAAGAATTTTATGGCATAAATTTATCAGCCTACATCCCTTATTCGCTTGCTAGAACGTGGCATATACAAGCTAGCATATTTTGGATAGCGACTGGATTTTTAGCGGCTGGACTATTTTTAGCTCCGATCATAAATGGCGGCAAGGATCCAAAATTTCAAAAGCTTGGCGTTGATCTGCTCTTTTACGCGCTACTTATCCTTGTGATTGGCAGTTTCGTGGGCGAATATTTAGCTATCGCAAACATCATGCCTATAAATTTAAGCTTCTGGCTTGGACATCAAGGATATGAATACATCGATCTTGGACGCGTTTGGCAGATTATTTTATTTGTCGGTCTTGTCATCTGGATGCTTCTGCTTCTTCGTGGATTTGCAGGCGGGTTTAAAAACAAAGGCGATAAAAATTTACTAACTATCTTTGCTATGTCAGCGGTTGCGGTTGGCTTATTTTACGGAGCAGGGTTATTTTATGGACAAAGAAGCCCATTGCCAGTGATGGAGTACTGGCGCTGGTGGGTCGTGCATCTTTGGGTTGAGGGCTTTTTTGAAGTGTTTGCGACGGCTTCGCTCGCCTTTGTCTTTGTCTCACTGGGCCTTGTCTCAAAAAGATTTGCGACATTTTCAACGCTTGCAAGTGCGTCACTCTTTATGATAGGCGGCATCCCAGGCACATTTCACCACCTCTACTTTGCAGGCACCACAACGCCTATAATGGCTATTGGTGCAAGCTTTTCAGCGCTTGAGGTCGTGCCTTTAGTGCTTCTTGGCGCTGAGGCGTATGAGCACTACAAACTTCAGTTTGCTCAAAGCTGGGCCAAAACGCTTAAATGGCCACTTTACTGCTTCATCGCAGTTGCCTTTTGGAATATGCTAGGCGCTGGCGTCTTTGGATTTTTGATAAATCCTCCAATTTCACTATTTTACATTCAGGGGCTAAATACAACGCCAGTTCACGGACACGCGGCACTATTTGGTGTTTATGGATTTTTGGCACTTGGCTTTGTTTGGCTTGTGGCTACTTATCTATTTAAAGGGCAAGAATTTGATGAAAATTTGATGAAAGTTGGCTTTTGGGGGCTAAATGCAGGACTTATGCTAATGATCGTGCTTTCACTTCTACCAATAGGCATCTATCAGGCATTTGCAAGCCTAGATCAAGGTATGTGGTATGCCAGAAGTGCTGAGCTTTTACAGCAGTCACACTTGCAAAATTTAAGATGGCTAAGGATGCTTGGCGACACGATCTTGATAATCGGTGGCATCTGCTTCTTTGCTCAGCTTTTAAAATTTATGCTTAACAAAAAGGCTTAAATTTATGGGGGCGCTTTGCCCCTTTGTTTAAGCTATCTTTTCATAAAATAGCGCAAATTTAAAGGATAGAAATGATCAAATTTATAAAAAGAATTTACGTTAGTTTTGTCGTGCTTTTGCACCTGTTTTTGGCTCTTGTGGTTGATTATTCATTCCCGCACTACGCAAGCGTGCAGATAACTGGCGGTGACGTAAAACGCATGGACAAAGATGGCATCATAGACGCTAAAAACCCAGCCGATGGCCCTGTTAGAGATGTCTATTTTATCTACGCAAAAGATGCGCAAAATGACCAAAAGGTGATGGCTTATAGAAATGAAGATACGGCGTGGGGCTTTCCATTTTATTTTAAATTTAACTCAGCCGACATCCAAGCCAAGGCTCAAGGCTTTACAAATAGCGATAAAAACGTCACTATCAAATACTATGGATATAGAATTTCTATGCTAAATGAGTTTAGAAACGCCATCTCGATAAAAGATAGCGGCACAAACACCAGCTGGCCTATCGCTAGCTACGTGCTTTACTTCATCTTATTTATCTCGCTTGTTATCTGGATAAGAAAGATAAATAAGGCTTTTGCGCCAAAAGTTGAAAATTTAGAGACGAAAAAAGAAGTTATTTAGAGTAGGGATTTTATCAGCCCTTTTTGTTTATGAGATCAATAAGCCTAACGTCCTCGCTTCTTACGATTAGGCTCTTTGGTAGCTCAAATTTAGCTATCACTTCGCACTCTTTTTCTCTCATCTGCCCATCATCTTTTTCGTGATCATAACCCAAGATATGCAGCAAGCCATGTGTGAAAAGTAGCGCAGTTTCGGCATCTTCGCTGTGATTTAGCTCGGCTGCTTTTTCTTTTACCATATCTTTGTTTATGACTACCGAGCCAAGTGGGGCGTGGATGACAAGCTCAAGGGGGAAGCTTAAGACGTCAGTGGTTTTGTCTATGCCACGCTCAGATCTATTTAGCTCTCTCATCTCATCTTTATTGATAAAAAGCAGCTCAACTTCTCCAGGCGTTAGATATGAGCAAATTTGATCTAAAATTTCAGGATAACTCTCTTCGCAAAGTATCATTTTTGGCTTGTCCTTAGTAAATTTTTGTATAATTTTAGCAAATTTAAAGGGCAAAATATGAAAAAAGCAGTTTGTATAATGAGCGGCGGTATGGATAGTACGCTTTGCGCTGTGATGGCAAAAAGGGCTGGATATGATGTGGTCGCACTTCATTTTGACTATAATCAAAGAACAATGAAGCGAGAAAAGCGCGCGTTTGACGAGATCTGTGAGCGACTGGGCGTGGTTAAAAAGATAAATTTAGACGTTAGCTTTATCGCTCAAATAGGCGGAAATTCGCTAACGGATAAGAGCCTGCAGATAAGAAAAGATGGCGTTAGCAAGGACGTGCCAAACACCTACGTGCCGTTTAGAAATGGCGTATTTATCTCAATCGCCGCAGCGCTTGCCGAAAAAGAGGGGGCACAGGCGATCTACATAGGCGTGGTCGAGGAGGATAGCTCTGGGTATCCTGACTGCAAAGAGAGCTTTATAAAAAGCATAAATGAGGCGATAAATTTAGGCACGTCGGCTGATTTTTCTTGCGAGATCATCACGCCACTTGTAAATTTAAGCAAGGCTGATATCGTCTCAAAGTCGCTTGAGTTTAATTCACCAATAGAGCTTACATGGAGCTGCTACGAGAGCGAGGACGAGGCGTGTGGGCTTTGTGATAGTTGCAGGCTAAGGCTAAATGGCTTTAAAAAAGCAAACGCCGTTGATAAAATCTCTTATAAAAAGTGAAAATTGCCTTGAAATTTAAAAGCTAGCCACTATAAATTTAGTAGCTAGCCTAAAATTTACTCTAAATTTAGCTCACTTATCTGTTTTGCAAGCTTCTCTTTGTACTCAGCCAAAGAGCTTTTGATGATATTTGCATAGTCATTTTGATTTACTAAAAGATACTCCTCTTTGCGTTTTACAACCGTGCTTAGCTCCTTGTTATTTACGCTTAAAGTGGTGCTTATATCGGCATTTAGACCAACTTTTACCGCTCCGAGCGTTAAGTAAGTCCAAAGTTTTTCTATCTTTGCATTGACGCTTATCGTATTCTTGTCTATTTCATTTTCATTTTTTATGACCTGGTAGCCATTGCTTCTAAAGGCGTCCTCTATGCGCGCTCTTACTACGCTAGTTGTCCTTTGCTTATTTTCTAAAATGACGTTCCATAGCCCCTTGCCATAGCTGTTTCTAGTTCTGCCGATGTATTTTTGCTTCTCTTTTGCGCTAACTTCATTTACATTGTGCTTGTATAAAGATGGGGTGCTGGCTTGTTTTGGGTTGTTTTCAAAAGCCCTCACATCCTTGACGCTTTCGATGTAAATTTTTGTCTTTTTGCTAATGCTTGAAGGCGCTTGCTCGTCTGGCAAACTCACAAATATCCCCTTTGGAGCGCAGCCACAAAGCATAAAGGCGGCAAATATCGCCAGTAATAAATTTTTCATTTTCATCCTTTTAAATAAATTTCAAATGTAAATCGTTTTTTTGTAAATTTTATTAACGCATTGCGCTA
>ERZ772909.273-NODE-273-length-34091-cov-4.606475_pt1 | contig 34091 bp, 29 predicted proteins | sample MGYA00511137_ERZ772909 | MGnify/ENA primary metagenome ERZ772909 (study PRJEB29015, sample SAMEA2738095) | human oral metagenome | biome: human oral; feature: human-associated habitat; material: saliva | place: China | collected 2270 ... | reverse complement strand
TGACTGGGGCGGTCGCCTCCTAAAGAGTAACGGAGGCGCCCAAAGGTTCCCTCAGCGCGGACGGAAATCGCGCGAAGAGTGCAAAGGCAAAAGGGAGCTTGACTGCGAGACATACAGGTCGAGCAGGGACGAAAGTCGGGCTTAGTGATCCGGTGGTTCCGAGTGGAAGGGCCATCGCTCAACGGATAAAAGCTACCCCGGGGATAACAGGCTGATACCCCCCAAGAGTTCACATCGACGGGGGTGTTTGGCACCTCGATGTCGGCTCGTCTCATCCTGGGGCTGAAGTAGGTCCCAAGGGTTGGGCTGTTCGCCCATTAAAGAGGTACGCGAGCTGGGTTCAGAACGTCGTGAGACAGTTCGGTCCCTATCCGCTGTGGGCGTTGGAAATTTGAGAGGAGCTATCCTTAGTACGAGAGGACCGGGATGGACATACCTCTGGTGTACCGGTTGTTCTGCCAAGGGCATAGCCGGGTAGCTACGTATGGAAGGGATAAGCGCTGAAAGCATCTAAGTGCGAAGCCCACCTCAAGATAAGATTTCCTCCGAAAGGTAAGACCCGTGAGAGACTATCACGTTGATAGGTCAGAGGTGTAAGTACGGTAACGTATTCAGCTGACTGATACTAATAGGTCGAACACTTGACCAAATGGTTTTAAGCATGAGGTGGTTATTCAATTTTGAGGGTACAGCTCTCAAAAGCGTAGAAGATGATAAAGTACATCTTACTACAAAATATGAGTAGATTGCGAAAGCGATTTACATAATCCGGTGACAATAGCAGAGAGGTTACACCTGTTCCCATCCCGAACACAGAAGTTAAGCTCTTTAGCGCTGAAGATACTTGGTGGGAAGCTGCCTGGGAAATTAGGACGTCGCCGGTTTTTTTATAAGGCCCCATGGTCAAGCGGTTAAGACATCGCCCTTTCACGGCGGTAACCCGGGTTCGATTCCCGGTGGGGTCACCACCAATTAAATATGCGCTTGTGGCGGAACTGGCAGACGCACCAGATTTAGGTTCTGGCGGGCGACCGTGGGGGTTCGAGTCCCTCCAAGCGCACCATATTAGATCTATAGTTTTACTATAGGTCTTTTTTCTATTCATATATATTTATCTTTCTTTCTTTATTCATCATTATTATCCATTTTAATATAATTTTGAATTTATTTACTATCTTTACTTATTGCTTTCTATTTTCTTTGTTCGGCTAAAGGTGTGCTGAAGGGGAATTTTTTTAATGATATTATTTGATTGTAAGGACTTAAGTAATCCTTACCACTCCAATTTTTTACTATTTTTAGAGGTGATTGATGAGATTTCGAATTCTGTTAAGCGATAAAGACTATCTTACATCGTTTGTTGATATGACTAGTAAGATAGACAAAAACCTTCTTATTGACTTAGATTTTAATGGTTTACTTTTTGATGATGAGCTGTTAATCACTGATATTAATCTTGAAACGTTATCTCATCAGTATCCTTCTTTAAATACTCAGGCTGTGTGTGTTCTTTCACCCATAATAGGCGAGGAAAATCTTTTTAAAGGACCGTTTAAACTTTTTAAGTTCCAGCCCTTTGATGACATAATATCAAAAATTAAAATTTGCAGTTTTAGTTATTTTGGAGGTAACAGCTATGAAATCTCAAAGAATAATAAAATCGCATTTATTTTTGATATAGATGTTTATTCTTCTGATTTTATAGAACAGTTTGCGAAGCAAATAGTATATAAGTACGGATTAAATGTGTTGATTTTTCCACTTCAGTATTTGTCTTCGATTAGCCATTTTGAAAACAAAGGATTTACTGATTCTTATATTTTTAAGAAACTTGTTTATTTAATTAATAAACATGAAAGAATTCCAATTGAATCTTTTTTTTCTTTAGACAATTTGGGATTTTATTATTTTAAAAGCTCTTTGGCTTTGAATCCTATAGCGAAAATGGATGATACTTCTTTTGAAATGTTAATTAAGTATATATATGGACATTTCTTTGATGTTATTTGTTTTGATATTGGACGTTGTCTTAATGAACGTAATGTTAAATTACTTCAACAGATGGACAAAGTTATTTTACTTACCAGGAATTGTAAACCTGATGAATCATTTTCAAGCATTATCTCAGAGTTGGGTGTAAATAATGTTTCTTATATTAACCATGATTCTGATGGAACTACTTTAGAAATTACTATTAGTGAGTTGATCGATTCAGTTTTAAACTCATAATTGCACGGAATACTTTTACTTGATATTCTAGTATATTTTATATTGATAGGTATTATTTATGGAAATGGTTTCAAATTATAGTATGAAGGAAGTTGTAAATAAACATTCAAGAATTATTGAGTCAATTACAAACAATTTAAAAGGCATGATTTCTCATTCTGACGACACTTTAAATGAAGAACGACTTCTTGAGTTAGTTGAAAATACAGTGTTTGAAAGTAAATATATATCTTTAATTGATTATGATGAAATCACCGATGTAATTAGGGCGATATTTTTAAGAGTATCAAGTAAATATAGCATTTTATCAAACTATATTGAAGATTCTTGTATTAATGAAATTATGGTAAATGGATTTAATCGTATTTTTGTCGAGAAGAATAAAAAAATTACTGAAGTTGATAATGCATTCTACTCCGATGATGAGTTAGAAGGGTTAATAAGGATGTTTGCATCTGATATTCATCGAGAGATTAATGAAGCAAATCCAATTGTTGATGCACGACTTGAGAATGGATACAGAGTAAATGGAGTATTAAAAAATGTTGCTCTAAATGGTCCAATTTTAACTATTAGGAAGTTTGCAAATGATGAAATTACACTTGATGATCTTGTAAACAATGATTCTATGCCTCGAGAATGCTCGGATTTCTTAACTAAGCTTGTTGCAGCAAAATACAATATCTTTATAAGTGGTGGGACATCTTCAGGTAAAACAACTTTTTTGAATGCTTTATCATCAGCAATTAATTCGGATGAACGTGTGATTATCATTGAGGATTCTGCTGAACTAAAGGTTAGTCAGATAAAAAATATTGTTCATATGGAATGTCGAAATGCTAATTCTGTTGGAAAAGGTAGGGTAAGCATGGAAATGCTGATTAAGACTAGTCTTCGAATGCGACCAGACAGGATTATTGTTGGTGAAGTAAGAGGTCGGGAGGTTATTGATATGATACAAGCTATGTCAACTGGTCATGATGGCAGTATGTCAACAGGACACGGGAATTCTATAAAAGGGATGTTAAATCGTCTTGAGACAATGTATCTCATGGACACTCAGATTCCAATTTATTCGATTAAAAGCCAGATTGCAAATGCTCTAGATATATTTGTTCATCTGCGCAGAGATAGTGATGGAAAACGACGTCTTGTTGAAGTTGCGGAGATGGTAGGATTTGATGGCGAAGATTATAAATTAAATTATATTTATTATACGAATCCTGACGGAAAACTAATGGAAACGGGAAATAATTTAACTAATTGTGAGAAATTAATGCAAAACTTGCATGAGGAAGGTGTGTCAGTGAGTTGAGAAATGGATTTCTGGTTAATGGAGAGTCTGCAATAGACGTTAAAAAGAGTACCCCAATTAGGTCTTTGGAGCCGAAGGATGATCATACTATTGATAGTGAACATCTTGTTAATTCTGAAATCAGATATGATAAGTATATGGTAGATAAAAGAGAAAAACAGCTCTTATTTGCCGGTACACTTGTAGTCGGTACAGCTTTATCTGTACTTATGTATCACAATATTTTTTTCAGTTTAGTGCTTTTATTATTTTATATTAAAATTCAAGAAATATATGCTGAATATATGCTAGCTAGAAGGAAGCGGGCACTTGCTGAGCAATTTAAGGACTTCCTATTTATTTTATCTACATCAATTGGTACAGGTAGAGGAATGCGTGATGCAATTGGTGAAGCCATACCTGGGATAGTTGGAATTTATGGTGAAAATGCTATTTTAAGTAGGGAGTTAAAGAATATGCATAAGCGCATGAGCATTGGTAATGAAGAAGATGTGACAGTTCTAAATGATTTTGCTAAGCGTTCAGCATCGGAAGATATAGTTGATTTTATGATTATTTATTCAACTTGCAAGACGACAGGCGCTAGTCTCGTTGATGCATTAAATAAAGCAGCCAGTGTGATTATAGATAAGATGACTATAGAGAATGAGATTAGAACTATGGCGAATAGAAAGAAGAATGAGAGTATTATTCTTTTTGCGATGCCGTTTATTGTAGTACTGTTTCTAAATTTATTTTCTCCTGAATATATCGCACCTCTTTATGAGAGCTATATTGGCAGAGTTATTATGACGATGGTTGTTGCCGCTGACATTTTTATATATTCAGTTATGCAGAAAATTACTAATGTTGAAATATAGGAAGGTGAGAAGTCCGTGAAAATTAATTTTGGAGATATATTTGATCGTAAACTTAAGAAACAACTAGTTCAGATTTCAATTATTTCATTCATTTTTTTGGTAATTGTTCTGATTAAACCACATATGAGTGGCAAGTACATAGTCAATGATAAAGGAAATGTTGTTGGTATAATGCAACGAGGAACAGAAAAATTTGCTGAATACAACTTGATTGCTAATGTGCAGCGAGATAACAAAAGCATATCACAAGATGTAAGTCTCAGAAAAAATATGGATGAAAATAATGGAAAAGAGAATCATAATTCCTCGCATGATATTGAAGCAGAAATGAGTGCAAGCCTAGGAATTGCAGTAAGCAGACTAGAGGAGTCACGTAGTAAAAAGATTATTTTGCCATCAAAGCTCGATGATGGCAGCATTGTCACTTGGAGTAAAAGCGGAAAGTCTAATAGAGGCTGGATGATGGTTGTCGTTATGTATGTACTAATCGGAATCGCAATGATTTTGGACAAACACGATAAACTTAGAAAAGCGGACATGGATATGCGCAAACAGATTTTGAAAGCGCTTCCGAGATTTACAAATCAGCTTTTATTGATGATGAACTCTGGCGTTATTTTAAGCGATGCCTTTCATAAGATTTGCTATGGGTACTCTATGATGCAGATTGAGCATCAAGGTGAACTAGAACGTAATATAATTGCCATGACGGAGTCAGCAGAGCTAACTAATCAAAGTATACCGTTACTGTTCTCTGAATTGGCAAAGAAGTATTCTGTAAAGGAGCTAATGCGAATATCAACTGTTTTGCGGGAGAATGAAAAAAGAGGGAGCAATATTCAGGAAAAGCTAGAACGTGAGAGTGCATTTCTTTGGGATATTAGAAAAGTTATTGCAAGGGAACAAGGGAAACTGATAGATACTAAAATGACTTATCCGCTAGGATTACTTCTAGTTTTGTTAATTATAATAACCATGGCACCAGCAATGATGTCCATGTAGTGCTTAGTAATATAATACTTAAGGAGGTGATTGAAATGTAAGGGTTAATATTATAGAGTTGAACGTATTTTATGCAATTAGATGTAAGTGTGTATGTGTAAATGTGTGTGTTGATTATTGCCTATTTAAGTGTGTGATGATAGGTGTCTTCAGTGACAAAGGAGGAAAGATATGAAAAACATAAAAAAACTATTTAAATCTAAAGCAGGTATGGAGCTTGTTCAAGTAGCTATTCTAATCGCTATTGCTATTGCGCTCGGGATTATCTTCAAAACAGAGATTACATCTTTTGTAAACAAAACATTCAAAGCACTTAATGCGAGTAAATTTTAAATCCTGCGCGCAGAATTTAGTTATGCCTTTTTCTAATAAACGAGGGGAACAGATGGTAGAAGCGAGCATTGTTCTGCCAATCATAATACTGGTAATAATGCTATTAATTAGACTTTGCACCTTTTATCTAGAATGCTTAATTACTCAGACTAATATGCATCGCAAGATGTTATCAAAATGGGACAGCACTAGATCCCCCGTGATTAAAACACTTAATGATTCTAGAGATATTAACTATGCTAATTTAGGTTTGGCTGAAGGGCTGATTAGAAAAACTATAGAGGTAAAAGGATTTACGCTGTGTGAAGATAAGTTCGTGAGAGTTGGTGATACTGTTGAGGCAGCTGTTCAAGAGTAAACGCGGATCGACGATTGTTATTATATCGTACGTATTCCTCGCTTTGATATCAATGATAATAATTGCAATTGGGATAGCGAGAAGCCGCACTGTTCAAAGTTGGTCAGAGGTAAGTGGAAAACTTTGGGGTAAAGCGATTCTGTCTGAATATGATAAATATTTACTACGTGATTACGGAATAATGGCATTTCAAAACAATGATATAGATGTTGTAAAGAGGCTAAATGTATATTCAAAATATTCCTTTGAGGATAAACTTCGTATTAGCCTTGGAACACCAAGTGCAAACCTAGATCAGTACCGTATGTCAGATTTGAATAATTTTCGCAAAAGTATGCGCGACTCACTTCTGTACGAAAGCACCAAGTCGGTGCTTGATGGCAGCAATCGAAATGTTCGTAGTGATGTTAAAAACCCAAATATTTCTATAGATGAATCTAAAAATGCTACTACTGAATCTAAAGATAAGACTGTATACGGGAAAAGAATAATCGGAAACAAATACGTTATAGAAACTTTACCATCGAGAGGTGAAAAGAATAATTTCAACGTAAAAGTAATATCTGGAATGATAAGTAATAACAATGCTGCGGATAAGTTAAGTTCCAAAGCTCTAGGAAAAGTTTCTGAAATGGCATTTATAGTTAATAATTTTAATAGCCACCTTAAGACTTGTAGCGATAAAGAGACTTTTTTTGCTAATGAATACGAGTATATTGTCAAAGGAAATTTAGACGATAATAAAAACTTCGAAAGCTGCAAAAAAAGCATTTTTTTGATTAGAAATGCACTAAATTTAGCTGCATTATCTAAAGATCATGAAAAGATGGAGTTAATAGCATCCGTATCAGAGATTATATCTCCAGGTCCAGGTGCAATAGTAGTTCAAGGCATAATAATGGAAAGCTGGGCAGCTCTTGAATCTCGTGAAGATGTGAAAGCTTTACTAGATAACAAACGAATTCCTTTTATAAAAAAGAAAGGTGAGTGGAAGGTATCGCTAGAAAGTGTGCTGGGAGATGAAAAGTTTAGTGAAAAGATAGATGAAGAATCTAGAAAAATAATGAATGAGAATTCAAAACAACTGAAGGAAATGAGTAAGACTGAAAGCTTTGTTGAGAATGTGAATGGACAAAACTACGAAGAATATCTCTTGCTTATGATGTTAACAACCCCTAAAGATCTAAGAACGCGGAGAGTTATGGATCTAATTCAGATTAACATGAAATATCGATACTATGATGATTTTAATTTCGATGAATATAACTGTGGGGTAAGATTCAATTTAAAAATAAATGGTAAATCATATGAAGTTGATGATTCGTACAAGTAAAGAAATCAATAATAAAAGGGGAAGTTATATCGTTGAGGCAACATTGATTCTGCCGATTTTCATGATTGCGATTATGGTTATGAGCTCTATAATATCTGCTTATAGCTGCATTGAAGATGCGAACTATATATCAGCTAATTATTTAAGAAGATCGGCAGCGGTTGCTTCAAAAGTTAATATTCATAAACTAGTTCCTAATAAAATTCATAACGAGCTAAACTCAAACCATTCTCAAATTGAGGGGTTTGTAGTACATTCGACATCGTATAGGAAGCACATGTTCGGAATAGATGAAGTCATATCTATAGATGCAGATTTAAGGTTAAATACTAAAAATCCAATTGGGTTTAAGACAGAAGCAAAGTACAGACTTAAGACAATAACTCGTGCATATGTTGGACGTGTGAGAGATGATACTCACATGACTGTTGATGAGCTTACAGGGGAGGGTGATAGACCTGCCTTCATTTTTCCTAAACGTGGAGAGAAGTATCATAATCAAGGATGCACATATATGCACTCAAAGGTAACATCAACTACGTTAACCTCAAGTATTAGAAAGGAATATGATCCATGTCCAGTGTGTAAGAGTAAAAGGGCGAAGATTGGAGCTCGTGTATATTACTATCCTGTTCAAGGTGAATGCTACCATATGGCAGGTTGCAGGGTTATGGAGAGGAATTACGTGGAGGTAACAAAGAAAATTGCAGAGAGACGCGGATATACACCGTGTTCAAAATGTGGAGGTTAGTTAAGTGGAGAAGGATATTAGGCAAAGTATTACTGACTATAAGATGCCAAGATATATATGTGAGATTTTATGCAATCATTATGCAAAAGCATTTCTGGATATGACAATTATATGCGAGAATGATACTTATATATTTTCATATGATAAAAAGAATAAGCGGCGCCTAGTATATCGTGAGCTTACAGAGATTGATAAGCTGCAACTAGTGCTAACTCTCATCATGATTAATGATAATAATTGTCAGATGCTTATTGGAGCAGAGAGATATCTGATAGAACCTGAACTTATTTATTCAGTTAGAAATAGGACAGACTATAATAGTATAGGTATATTGTTTTATCCAGATACGACAATGACACCATTTAATATTAAGCTCATAAGGTTTATGGATAAAATTGGAACTAAAAACAAGAAGAAGGCTATTAATTGTTTTGAATTAATAAAAGATGAGTTAGCAAAAAATGAAATATACAGAGCAAAGAGTATTGCAGAAAAGAATCTTAATAGGTTTTTAAATGAAAAAGTAGTGTAGATTAATTCTGGAAAGAAGAGGGTGACCTCGCTTTATAAGCAAAGTTAGTTACTATGATTAAATTAATGGTACATATATTATTTTGCTATTGGCTTTATATTAATTTTGGAAAAATAATATAAATTTTTTCTTATATCTTGACTTAGATACAAATAATATGGTATTTTATCAATAGTTAAAAGACTCTAACTCAAGAGTCTTTTTTAAAAAATTGTGAGTTAGATATATTTAACTGATTTGTGACTGGTCGCAAAACAGTGTGCATAAGCAATTATATCGTGAATATCATCTCAGGGGTATAGGATGTTAGAGGACAAAGTTATTCAGTTTTGTGCACCAACTCTGGCACGAATTAAAATAGGCAGCATGTTCGGTTATAGCTACTGTTCACAGGAGGAACTCAAGGTTGAACTTGCGATAATTAACAATAAACTAAATCGTAAAGGGGTTGTTGTAGTAGTACTACATGACAATGGCAAAAGAGCTCTGCTATATGTATTTAGACCAGATATGTTATTTATGCGCTTATCAGAGTGCTGTGTAAGTAAATTGATGCACAATTTTGGATATGAAAGCTGCGATGTGACAGGGGCTTTGCAAAGACTTATTTATAGGATTTCGATTTGTGGGAGTTTCCCTCACGAAGTGGGTATATTTTTAGGTTATCCTGTGGATGACGTCGCTGGTTTCATTGATCATTGTGGAAATAATTGTAAGGCTTGTGGGCAGTGGAAAGTTTACGGCGATGTTGAGTATGCCAAGAATCTTTTTGCAAAATATAAGCGATGCGAAAAAATTTATATGAAGAGGTTCAAAATAGACGGTGATATTGCAAAATTAACCGTTTGTGCATAGCTGGGAGGATAGATTATGAGTATTGTCATAGTAGGCGGAAATGAGTGTATGGAATGTCAATATAAGGAGATTTGTAAAAAACACGGATGCAAAGCCAAGGTATTCACTAAGGAACGCGGAAATGTAGGGAAGAAGATGGGCTGTCCAGATTTGCTCGTGATGTTTACAAATACCGTGTCACATAAGATGATGAACACCGCTGTTGCAGAGGCAAAGCGTAAAAATGTTGAGGTTGCTTGGGTTCACTCAAGCAGTGCATCTGCTCTTAAGACTTTGTTAGCTCAGTATGTGTAATTTAGGAATATTGCGAAAATATAATACAAAAAGAATGAGGATCTATAATTAAGAATGGGTCCTTATTTTAGATTGTAGAATATAGAAGGATATATAACTAAAATACTTATCGTGTACACGGTTCCAAGCATTCGAAGGCCTATGGAATGTTGACTTTGTTTATTGCTCATGTTAGACTATTATGGTTCTTTAAGAACTATAAATGTAACATATGTGGAGGGGATTATGCATACCGCGTTAATGGTAGTTTTACTCATCACTAGTGTGATTCTGATCCTTAGCATCTTGCTTCAATCAAGCAAGAGTGATGGACTTTCCGGCTCAATTGCTGGAGGTGCGGAACAGCTTTTTGGAAAGAAGAAGAGCAATGGTTATGATGCAATACTCGCTAGAATTACGACAGTTGTATCAGCTATTTATATCATTGTAGCATTAGTCATCGTAGCAATTTTCAACTAGTATTTATACAAAGATACAGTAAATTAACAGATTGTTTATGTTGATATACAGAGGTTTGGGATTAAGCCTCTGTATATCTTTAATATATTTTTATTTTATTATTTAGGAATTTGAGATTTTTCTCACATTTCAAGGAGGTTTATTATGGCGATTAAGTGGATGGTTCCTGCTGCGGCATTAATCGGTCTGCTTGTAGCTTTCGCACTTGCTTCGTGGGTAGGTAAGGCGCCGGAAGGTACAGACAGAATGAAGGAAATATCCGGCTACATCAGGGAAGGCGCATTTGCATTTCTGAAGAGAGAATATAAGACGATGGTAATCGTAATCGTTGCATTGTTCATTCTCATTGGATTTGCAATTAATTGGACATCTGCGGTTCTCTATGTTTGCGGTGCTCTGCTTTCTGTACTTGCAGGATTCTTTGGTATGAATGTTGCTACAAAAGGTAATGTAAGAACAGCCAATGCTGCTATGGAATCAGGTATGCCACGAGCTCTCAAAATTGCATTTAGAAGCGGTGCGGTAATGGGACTTTGTGTTGCAGGACTAGGACTTTTAGGGCTAGGTGTCGTTGTAGTTGTTCTTGATTTAGCAACTATAATGCAGTGCATTACGAGCTTTGGATTAGGAGCTTCATCGATGGCTCTATTTGGGCGTGTAGGTGGAGGTATTTACACTAAAGCAGCCGACGTTGGTGCAGACCTTGTAGGTAAGGTAGAAGCAGGTATTCCGGAGGACGATCCAAGAAACCCTGCTGTTATTGCGGACAATGTTGGAGATAATGTAGGTGACGTTGCTGGAATGGGCTCTGACCTATTTGAATCATACGTTGGATCTATTATTTCCGCTGTAACTCTAGCTGCCGTTGCAGTTGATGCTTCTGGTGTTACTGGAACTTTTACAGAGGCAACTGCCGCAATATTCCCACTACTTATTTCTGCTGTTGGTATCATCGCATCTGTTATTGGCGTAATGTGTGTAAGGGGAAGTGCAAATGTTAACCCTGCTAAATCATTAAATGTTGGAACTTATGTGAGCAGTGCAATTGTAATTATCGGCTCACTTGTATTAAGTAACAAGCTTTTAGGATCTCTTACTTACGCATATGCGATTATCGCGGGTCTTTTGGTCGGTGTTATTATAGGAGCCATCACAGAGGTTTATACTTCAGATTCATATAGATTTGTTAAGAAGATTGCTGAACAGTCGCAGACCGGCTCGGCTACTACAATCATTAGTGGGTTTGGTGTTGGAATGAGCTCAACTTTCTGGCCAATTATCTTTATCTGTGTAGGAATTATAGTTGCGTATAATTTTGCAGGACTTTATGGCATTGCTCTAGCTGCTGTAGGCATGTTATCTACAACAGGTATGACAGTTGCTGTAGATGCTTATGGACCAGTTTCTGACAATGCTGGTGGTATTGCTGAAATGTCAGAGCTACCTGAAAGCGTAAGAGAGATTACTGATACTCTCGATTCTGTTGGTAATACAACGGCTGCTATTGGTAAAGGATTCGCCATTGGATCAGCAGCACTTACAGCACTCGCACTATTTGCATCATTTGCTGTTTCGGCAAAATTAAACCAGATTAGTTTACTTAACCCACTGGTAATCGTCGGTCTTTTCATCGGAGCCATGCTTCCGTTCTTGTTCTCAGCTATGACCATGAATTCGGTTGGAAAAGCTGCTAATGAGATGATTGAAGAGGTAAGACGTCAATTCCGTGAGAATAAGGGCATTATGGAGGGTAATGCAAAGCCAGACTATGCTAGATGTGTTCACATCTCAACAGGTGCTGCTCTTCATGAGATGATTGCCCCTGGTCTACTAGCTATCGTTGCACCTTTGCTGATTGGTTTGTTGCTTGGAACAGAAGCTCTCGGCGGAATGCTTGCTGGTTCACTTGCATCAGGAGTTCTTTTAGCAATCATGATGGCTAACGCAGGTGGTGCATGGGACAACGCAAAGAAATATGTTGAGAGTGGAGCATATGGCGGAAAGGGAAGTGAGACTCACAAGGCTACAGTTGTTGGTGACACAGTAGGTGACCCATTCAAGGATACATCTGGTCCATCAATCAATATACTTATTAAGCTTATGACTATCGTTTCGCTCGTATTTGCACCTGTGTTCGTTCATTTTGGAGGAATTCTCTTTTAAGGGATAATAAGTATCAATGTTAAATGCAAGGACATGTACTAACGTGCATGTCCTTTTTTAGTGTAAATACTTAATTTTGTACGAAATGAGATTTTGTGTCTTGTTGAATAAATCAACAAAAAATGATAAAATATTTGGGTATATTTTTAAGACAGCATGCTTACAAGGAGGGCTTAAGTTATGCATAGTAGATTAGAAGAAATACGTGAAAATGGGCTTTTACGTATTGCAAATGCTGAAAGTGTTGAAGCTTTACAAGAAGTTCGTAGAGAGCTTACGGGAAAAAAAGGGGCGTTAACTGACGTACTCAAGAATCTTGGGAAGCTTGAACCAGAGATGAGAAAATCAGTTGGAATGAAGGCAAATGAAATTAAGAATTTCTTTGCAGAAAAGATTAGTGAGAGAGAAGAAGAACTCGTCGCATCAAAATCTGCTGTAGATGAGAAAATAGATCTTACTTTACCTGGCACACCTATAAAGAGCGGTGCGCTTCATCCAATCACTCAGATGTGCTACGATCTTAACGATGCCTTTCTCTCCTTGGGCTTTGAGATTTTTAGCGAGAATGACATTAGTAGTGAGAAGTATGCTTTTGACAACTTGAATTTCCCTGCAGATCACCCGGCAAGACAGATGATGGATACATACTGGATTGAAGGTACGGAGAACAAGAGCGGAACAGATAGACTTTGTCTTAGACCTCATCTAACTGGAGCTTCAGTTAGACGCTTGCTTGAAGTTGGTGCTCCAACTCGATTTGTTTACCCTGGTCGTGTATATCGAAATGAAAATACCGATGCTAGACATGAAAGGGCTTTTTTCCAGTATGAGGCTCTGATTGTAGATAAAGACTTATCTTTCTCATCAGGAAAGGTAATGATAGAGACTATTCTTGAAAAGGTATTTGGCAGGAAGATAAACGTTCGCATGCGCGAAGGCTTCTTTCCATTTACTGAACCTGGATATGAAATCGATATGGAATGCCTAGTATGCGGTGGAAAGGGCTGTAGAGTGTGTAATCAGAATGGATGGATTGAAGTTATGCCAGGTGGTGTTATCCATCCAAATGTTCTTAGGGCTGCTAACCTCGACCCTGATGTGTGGACTGGTTTCTACACCAACATTGGTCTAGATAGACTTGTTATGATGCGCTACGGAGTAGATGATGTTAGACTTTTCCATAGTGCTGACCTTAGATTCTTAGAGCAGTTCAAGTAGGAGGGCATTATGAAAGTATCACTAAATTGGGTAAAAAAATATATAGACATACCTGCGGAATTGACGAATTCTCAGATTGCATACGATTTAACCATGAGAACTGTAGAGGTTGAAGATGTTGTTGATACTGCTGAAAAGTTCCATGACATTGTCGTGGGAAAGATTACTGCAGTAAATGCTCATCCTAATGCAGATAAACTCAGAGTTTGCATGGTAGATATAGGTGAATCCGAGGATGTGCAGATTGTATGTGGCGGGTCAAATTTGTACGAGGGCGAAAAGGTTGTTGTATCTAAGCCCGGTGCTGAGGTTTACTGGCATGGTGAAAGTGAGCTCATGAAGATCAAGGAGACGAAGATGCGCGGAGTAGCTTCGTATGGTATGATCTGCGGAGCAGAGGAGGTTTATCTTGAAGATCTATATCCTACAGATGATCCTACTGTAATTGTTGACCTTGGAGACATTGATGCAACTCCTGGACAGAACATAGCAGATGTGATTGGTATGAACGATACTGTTCTTGAGATTGATAATAAATCGCTTACCAATAGACCTGATTTATGGGGTCACTATGGGATTGCAAGGGAACTAGCTGCAATTTACAAACTCCCCTTGAAACCTCTTGATGAATTTGTTGTACCGGAAGGACTACGGGAATACGAGGTTGAAATAGACTGTACTGAAAAATGCTATAGATATGCCTGCCTAGAGATTAGAAACTTATCTGTAAAAGATTCGCCTCTATGGATGAAAACCGCTATTATAAACGGTGGTATGAGACCAATCAATGCCATTGTCGATATAACCAACTATATAATGCTTAGTGTCGGACAGCCAACACACGCATTTGATCGAACTCACGTTACAGGTGAGAAGATTGTTGTTAGAAACGCTAAGTCTGATGAGAAACTGGAACTTCTCGATGGAGAAAATATTGAGCTTACTCATGAAGATCTGGTAATTTGCGATATTGAAGGACCTATTGCGCTAGCAGGAATCAGAGGTGGCAAGAAGGACTCTATACTTGATGATACTGTTGATGTTGTGCTTGAAGTGGCAAACTTTACAGCAGGATCTATCAGAAATACAGGAAAACGTTTTGATGAGAAGACAGATGCCTCAATAAGGTATGAGAAAGGAATCGATACACAGAGGGTAGATCAGGGACTTGCTCTTGGGATTAAGCTATTTAAGGAAATATTCCCTGAGGCTAAATTCACCGCCTTTAAGGATGTAAATCCAATAGAAACAAAGAGGGCTGAAGTTGATGTGACAAAAGCTTTCCTTGATACTAGACTTGGAAAAGTCCTGGATGATAACGAAATATCAGATACTTTGGGACGTTTAGGCTTTGATGTTGAATTCAAAAATGGCGTATTTCATACCGTGGCACCTACATGGCGTTCAACAGGCGATATCTCGATGAGAGATGATGTGCTTGGTGAGATTGCAAGGCTGGTTGGTTACGAAAATTTTGAAGCAAAGCCACTACCTGTTAATTTTGAAAATGCAGTTCATCAAATTGAAATGGATCTTAACAGACATCTCAGAGAGCATCTTGCATTTAGATGTGGTTTCAACGAGATATTTACTTATCCTTGGATTGATGAGAAGTATATAAAAGCCGCAAAGATTGATATGGCAAAAGGAGTTAGACTAGCGACACCTCCTGCTCCAGAGCTAGCAACTTTGAGACAGTCATTAGTACCTGGTGCTCTTGAAGCTGTTGTAAAGAACCTTAGATATTACGATGAATTTAAGATTTTCGAGGTTGCTGAAGTATTTGAAAAGGGTGAATTCCATCCGTCATCAGAAGATGAAACACTACCAATCCACAAGCTGATGCTCACAGGTGCAGTAGTTGGCAAGGATGCAAAATCTTTATTCTTTGATGCGAAGGGCGTAGTGGAGTCACTGCCAAGATACTGCCATATGAATGGATATCAGTTTAAGCAAATCGAGAAACCATCATGGGCCGATTCGGAAGTATACCTTAATATCATTAATGATGAGAAAGAGGTTATAGGATCGCTTGGCCTGGTTTCAGTTGCTACACTTTCTGATGCAGGTGTAAAGAAAGCTAGTGCCGCTGTATTTGAGCTAGATGTTAAGAAACTGGTTCCGTTTACTTCAAGAACTAATGAATTTGAGCATTTGCCACAATTCCCGCTTGTAGAGGAAGATTTATCGCTTTTAGCTGATGAAGATGTCAAATGGGAAGACATATATGAAGCAATCAAATATATGGCTAAGGAGGTTAGTTTCATAGAAGAATACAGAGGATCTCAAATCCCAGAAGGCAAGAAGTCCATCATGATTCGTATCAAGCTTGGAAATGATGATAGTACTATGACCGCTAAGCAGATTGAGAAGAAGACTAAGAATATCTTAAATATACTTGCCAAGAAGACTGGCGTTACTCTCAGAGAAGAGTAATCAGGTGATGATTAAGAACTAGACATGCGGTTTAAATTAAAAAGGTCACTGCTTTGCTGCAGTGACCTTTTGTCATAAATAATTGATTTAGTTTCATTGCTGGAAAAGTATAGAACGAACTCATATATTTGTAATATTAATATGTATTTAGGTTAGAAGTATCATCTAAACCTAGTCTGCAGAACGTATCAAGAGAACCTTGCCATTATGTACTGAAATATGAGCCTGATTAAGAATAATCTCATTTGAAATACAAAGTGTCGATGCTCGAGATATTGAGGCGTTATCGAGGTTATATTTAGCTCCGGTGATTGAAATACCATCAGCAGCTGAATCTAATGATACAAGCGAAAAGAATCTGTAGTTAGAAATTGGTGTGAGAATCGTTGTACTACATGATTCACCATCAAGCAGCTGCATAGAATTTTTTTCATCCATGAATTCGAGATGATCGAGTTTGCCAAGATATTTTTCAAGTAGACCTACATTACCAAACGTATGATCTAGCCTACCGCCTATTCCACCATACACTGTTATGTCTCTAATACCCAGTTCGATTGCGTGATTGATAGCAGCTTCAGTATCAGTGAAATCCTTCTCAGACGGCAGTGTGATATAAAGGCAATCAAGGCGGTTGCTATTAATAGTGGAATCGAAATCCCCAATTACGCAGTCTGGCATTATGCCATATGTCTTCGCTATATCTACACCGCCATCTGCACATATAATGTAGTCGCTAATACTAGAGATAGCATTTAAATGTGATACATCTATCTTCTCAACAAATGATAGGATAATTAAAGCTGTATTATACATAGTGTCACCTTGTCCTTAAATCTTGAATTACTACTTTCAGTATATTACAATTAGAGACGATTCTAAACTAGAAAGTGAGTTATAATGACTGAAAATAATAATCATTACATTGTTCAAGAGGACCTAGGCGAGATTAGATACCTGTCAATAATGCATATGAAGGATACTATGATTCAATATATCTTAGGGATCGTTTTATTTTATGTATTTATGGATTTGGTGCCTGCCGTCTTAGGTTTCTTTGTGCCTAGATCATACTTCAAGGTTGTTACAGGCGATATTGATCCCAAACTTCTAGCACAGTTGCCAGATATTGCGTTTTCATCTTTTATATATGTAGCTGCGCTCGGAGGCGTCCTTATGCTTGGGCGTTCATTCTATATATTGCGATACCTAAGAAATAATCAAATCGACTACCCGTCAATTCTCGATGGAGTTAGATTTTTCTTTAGTGCCACGCTCATTTATATAATCCAGATGACTGCGATATCAATACTAGTAATGTTTTTGATAGTGCCAGGAGTGATTGCATTTTACATGTTTAGGCAGGCATTCAATGTATTAGCTGAGGATCCATCGAAAAGTGCAATGAGCTGCCTAGCAGAAAGTAGGAGATTGATGGCTGGAAATAAGTTTCGATTATTCCAGCTAGACATGACATATATCCCGTTCATAATATTTTCCAGCCTACCACTAGTACTGTTTTCATATATGGGAATGCTTGAGGTGGGGAAGTATACGAATTTAGTTGCAATTTTCATTACATTCATACTTAAACTCCCTATATATCATGCAATGGGAAATCTATTCTTTGGAGAGACGGTATTTTATGAACTGATGGTTGCAAAGGGATTTAGTAATTTTATTTATAAAGGAGAAGCTGTTTTTCGAGCAGGTGCAAGAGCTAAGTACTTTAAGAAATAAATGAATTGAGTCGATAATAAAATCTAAAACTAAGACTGAAATATCAGCTTATGAATAAAGCGGGGAACCTCATATTGAGAATCCCCGCTATTTACATGTGTTATTTTGTAAAAAACATGTTGCTACAAATGTTAATTATGGATTACCAGGCTGACCTTGGTTGTTTCCTTGATTATTACCCTGATTACCTTGGTTGCCTTGATTGCCCTGATTACCTTGGTTATTGCCTTGGTTACCCTGGTTGTTGCCTTGGTTATTGGAATTATTACTGCTACTCTGAGGTTGATTAGTTTGTTCCTGTTCTTCCTCGATAATCTCAGTTTCTTCAGATTCTTCGTCAGGTTTATTGCCTAATCCGCCTTCTGTTCCCTTGGTAAAATATTCTCCGTTCTTATGTACAACATTAGAAGGGGCTGGCTTGTAGGAGCCTTTTCTAATATTAGGAACATTACGCATAATCCTCGACCACAGGCTTGCAGCAGAAACTGATGAAGAGGTTAGAGGTATATTCACATCGGTACCAATCCATAGTGAAGCTGCGTATTTTGGTGTGATTCCATCAAACCATATATCGTAGTTACTGCTTGTGGTACCTGTCTTACCACCAACTTCAACACCAGAGATAGCGGCATTTGATCCTGTACCACCATTTACAACTGACTTAAGCATTGTAACCATGATGTAAGCAACACCTTCATCAAGAACCTTATGCTTTTTCTTTTCAGTTGTAAGAATTGTATGACCATCTCTATCAACAACTTTTGTAAAGACTCTGTTCTCTACACGAACACCACCGTTAGGGAAGGTAGCATATGCCTCCGCCATCTCGTAAGGTGAAACGCCTTTTGACAGACCGCCGAGAGCAAGTGCAGCAGGATTCATATCACCATTTGCTGATTTGTTGAGTGTACTAATTCCATATTTTTCAACCATACTAGCAGAATAATCTGCACCAATCTGCTCATATAATTTTACAGCAACAACGTTTGTCGAAGTCTGCATACCCTTACGCATAGTCATAGGCCCAGAGTATCTATTGTTTGAATTCTTAGGCCAAATTCTGCCGTTTATCTTAATTGGTTCATCGATAATAACCGACGCGGCAGTTAGATAGTCACCGTAATTATCTGTTCCTTGCTTATCGTTACCTGGGTCGACAAGTGGATACTTCTGACCTTGTTCCGCATACTCATAACTTCTCTGGAGTGCCGCACTGTATACTGCGAGAGGTTTTATTGAAGAACCAGGCTGTCTAGGGTTAATAGCGCGATTATATAGTTGTTTTCCAGTAACACCACGACCACCGACCATAGCCTTTACTTTTCCGGTACCAACTTCAGTGATTACCATAGCTCCTTGTGGCTGAATAACTTTATCCTGAAGTATGTATAGCTTGTCAGTGAAAGCTGGATTTCCATCAACAGTAGTGACAAGTTTGCTGTTATTCTTTATAAACTTAGCACTGATCACAAGATTGCCAGATTTATCCATGGACTTGCTATTGCTTGGAATGTTGATATATCCACCTGGAACTATATATAAGCTACTATTTTCTATTACGTATGAAGGCTTTAGCTCAAGGCTATAATCAGTACCATTAGCCGTTGAAGTCTTGTAAATATTTAGTCGCTTGTTCTTGTAGAGTGTGATTGAACCATCGGCGTTATTCTTATACTCACCATCCTGAAGTACAAATTTGTCGTCTTGAATCATATTATCGTATGCATAGAGCGTAATAGAACCTTTATCACTTACGATATTTCCTGAACTGTCTTTTTTAAGTCCAGTTAGTGAAGGGAAGTAGCTACCTTCATTAAATCCATCTTCAACAGCTTTCTGAGCCTTGGAATCCATGGTCGAGTATATCTTTAGACCACCATTGTAAACCATGTCATGAGCACTCTTGTAGTCTAGCTTGTACTTCTTCATAAGAGCTTTGATTACCTGGTTCACAGTATAATCAGTGAAATAAGAAGAGCTTGCATCGCTTTCCGAGCTCAATGAAGGTTTTAGGAAATCTACAAGATTAGCAGATTTATTATCCTCGTATTGGGCTTTTGTGATATACCCCTGGTCGTACATAAGCTTAAGTGCAATCTGACGACGTGATTTTGAAATATCGTTCGCAATATATGTCTTGCCACCAACCTTAATAGGAGTTGAAGTTTCTCTCGATGCTAGTGGAGAATCTGCATTTTGAACGAGTGAATAAGTATCTGGGGACTGTGGCATAGCAGCGAGTGCGGCACTTTCCTTTATGGAAAGTTCGCTTACACTCTTTGAAAAATAAGTCTTTGAAGCATTTTCAATACCGTAATTGCCATATCCAAAGTAAATGCTGTTTACATATGCCGCAAAAATCTCTTTTTTAGTCAGAGTTTTCTCAATTTTAGCAGCGTAATACATCTCTAGAATTTTACGACGAACTGACCTCTGACTCTTGATATTTGGGAGATACACGTTCCTTGCTAACTGCTGAGTAAGTGTACTAGTACCACGAATGTTACCATGTCCAAAGGAGGAGACTATAGCGCCGGCCATTCTTGTCCAATTGAAACCATGATGCTTCCAGAAGGTCTTATCCTCAAGAGCTACAAAAGCATCAACTGTGTGTTTCGGGATATCTTTGTACTTAATGATAGTACGACTTTCTCCATTATTGACACTTCCAACACGCTTGCCAGTATCATCATAGATAATCGTATCTGTAGAGATTTGATCATAGATTTTTGTTGGATCAATCTTAGGTGCGAAAGCTATAACTGCAGCCGCATAGATTGTAAACATAAGTGTCATGGCTATGCCCATAACAATAAAATTGCGAATAGCGTATTTTTTGCTAAAAACACGGGCCTTATTCTTAATTTTTTTACCTGCTACCATAATATATTCGCCAGCTCCAGGGGTGTAATACGGATTCGGCTTAGTAAATACTCGTTTTATAAACTGAACAGGGTGCCTAAGATCTCTCTTTAGGTTAAAACGAATGTCTTCGTCACGTGTTTTTGCTTTCTGCTCTTGTTTTAAAAGTTTCTTTTCTTCTTTTGCTCTTTTTCGTATTGATTTATCGTGCTTTGCAGCTTCAGCTTCAGCTTTAGCAACTTGCTCATGAAAAGCAGCCTTACCATCTTCGCTAATAATACGTGCCTTGCTACTAAGCGAGGCTTCGTCAGCAGTGGTATTGTGTTTAGCAGAATGCTTTTCAAGATTGTTCTTAAGTCTGTTCTTTTTTGCTTCTGCATCAGCCTTAGCAACCTGCTCATGGAAGGAAAGACCTTTTTTTTCGCTTCCGTTAGCAGCAGCCTGTACACGCTTTTCTCGCTGTGCTTTTTCAAACTTCAATTGTGCTACATGATTTGCAACTATGCGCATTTCTTCAGAGGAAAGACGCTCGCCATTCTGTAGTCTCTTAATTAATTCTTTTATGTTTGTTGAATCGTTTCCCATAAATTGCCTCTTAAATAAAATATGACATATTATTCTACCATGAATCGCTTGAAAGATGAACATTTCGGACGATTTTAATGTGAAGATTGTATGTGCGTATTAGATGACCATTATCTGTATAAATTAAATATGTGCTGAAGGGAATTCCTGTGCGTGATAGCATCTGATAAATATATAAAAATTAATATAATAGACGCTTGTTAAGCGGTGGTGTTAAGTATGTTTAGAAGAAGAATTGTTGCTCTAAGCGTGTCTCTGGCGCTAGGTATTGTTGTTGCTGACATATTTATAAATAAGGGAAGTCCGGTTAAAGCTTTTTTGGTGACTGTATTATTTTTATTCTCTATTTATCGTATAGTTTGCATAAGAACAGCAATAGAACAGGGAATCACAAGAAAATATATAAGAAGTGATACTATTCTTTGCGCACTTATGTTCTGCGTCGGTTGCATGAATTATGCAATTCATGAACATGATATGAAACCAATGATGCCTAATAAACTATCAAATTATAATTATATTGAGGGACGAGTAATAGGTTATAAAGACAATGATAAAGGGCTTACGATTGATGTAAAAACCTATTCACTAGGTAAAGAAACTATTGTAAGATGTCAGAAATTGAAAGGCTTTATTAGAGAGAGAGGTGATGGGTTCAAAGCTAGAACAAATGCTGGCTATAGTAATAAAAAAATTAAATACAAAGACATGGATCATAAACTTGGAACGAAACTTTATGGAAAGCTGGTAAAGGTGCAGGGAATAATAAAAGTTCCGACAGTAGCTCGTAATCCGGGATGTTTTGATTATAGGCGATATCTTCTAACTAAGAAGATTACATACACCATGAAGGTAATAAATATAAGCGAAATTAAGGGTGTGAAAACAAGCAAACTCTGGATTATGAGGCATTCTTTAAATAATACCAAAGAAGAGTTTGCAAGAAATGTATCGGATGGGAGAAATAAAGCGTATGGATTTATAAAAGGTGTAACCTTTGGAGATACTGACGACATAGACGAAGATACGATCAATGAGTTTCGGGAAAATACTACGGCGCATGTACTTGCCGTTAGTGGATTACACGTTGGGGTAATATATGGGATGCTAAGGCTCATGGCGATGGGGCGCCATGGAGGAATCGTTGGGGTTCTGACGATGGTAGCAATGCTTGGATATGGTGAACTCACTACTTGGAATGTTTCGACTACAAGAGCAGTAATTCTTACATGTACCGCAATTTTGGGCTTTTATCTAAAGCACCCGTTCGATTTATTATCTTCATTGGCGCTATCTTTTATTATGCTACTGATATATAATCCGTTCTTGCTTTTCGGCGCTAGTTTTCAAATGTCGTTTCTTGCGGTGTGTGGGATTGCTTTTCTCACTGATCCACTTGGCAGATTAATTGGAAAAAGAGGAGGTTTTTTACTGGCGATTCAGCTCTCGATGATTCCTTATACGATTTTTACGTTTAATAAAATTAATCCAATAGGATTTCTGATAAATGTACCAATTGTTGCATTAATAGGTATGCTAGTGCCATTCTCTATATTCGGACTAGCTACGTACTCAATAATCGGTAAAGTAGGGATAATAATTAAAAGCGAGATATTTTATCTGACGGAAATCATAATTAGGCTCAATCACTTGCTTAATATGGGTGGTAAATTCTCATATTCCATTAGCTCTATGAAAATAGCGACAGTAATTGCAATCTATGCATTGCTATTCTACATATGTTCAGAGTTCAATATCGTTATGATACTACGAAAACGTTACTTAGTCGTATTGCAATCAGTGATACTCAGTTTATGTATGTCTATTACAATAGGCTCTGCGTACCGAAATATATTTTTGGATTATGAATTGGTATTTATTGATGTCGGACAGGGTGATGGGATACACATACGAACCGAAAATTATGATGTGCTTCTAGATGGTGGTGGAGAAAGGAAACGGAATATCGGGGAGAAGGTGCTAAAAGAGTACTTTTTGAAGAATGGCTGTAGCAATCTAGATATAAGCATATTTACCCACATGCACATGGATCACTGTAAAGGTGCCATGGAGTTAGGCGAAGTGTATCCTGTAAAACAGTATATGGTTCCATATCCATACAGATACCAAGTGAAGGGGAGGCATTTAAATTTAGTTAGATTTAAAGATAAGATAAGGCTTGCAAAAGGCGTTTGGATAGAAGCTATTTGGCCTATGGACGATAGGATAGCGACGAGTGAATCTGATGATAATGAATTAAACACCGTATACATACTGCACTATAAGGGCGTGAAGATAATGTTAACTGGGGACCTAGTTGAGGCAGATGAACTGGATATGATAGAATACTACAAATCTACTGACGTGTTAAAATGCGATATACTTAAAGTAGCACATCACGGAAGCAGATATAGCTCTAATGAAAAGTTTATAGATGCTGTAAATCCGAGAATTGCAATTATCCAAGTTGGTGAACATAATACATATGGACATCCTAATGCAGGAGTAATAGAGCGCTTTAAAAAGCGTGGGATTAGTGTCTATAGAAATGATAAAGAAGGAGCTATTGGTGCAGATATTAGTAATAACAAGATTAGAATCGATAGGATGATTAAGGATGTCATTTAAAGAGTTTAGTAAAGATATAAAGAGTGGCGTAATAGGTAGTAATATTTTTCTCTATGGCGAAGAGGGATTCCTTACTGACTGGGCTGTAAAGGGAATTGTAGAAAACAATTCGAGTGAGGCTGACAGAAAATACGTCGTAACAGATCTCGATGGAGCGACTGTAACAGCGCAGGAAATCGTTGAAACTGCAAATACAATGACCATGTTTGCCAGCACAAGAGTGTTGACGGTTAAAAATTATCAGCCATTAATAAAAAAGAGCGCCGTAACTGAAACTGCTCCGATTCTAGAGTATCTCAGCAACCCAAATCCATCGACGATTCTCTTATTTTATCTGGAGCCACTTGTGAGCCCTGGCAAGAGGGAGAAGTTAAATGCTTTTGCTAGCAAAGTATCTGGGTTATGCAGTACATATAATTTCGAGAGGCTTAATCCTGCGGAACTTAAATCATTTGTAAACAAGCGAATTCGCTCAGCTGGCAAGCTGATTGGTGCTCGCGATATGGATTATCTTGTAGATATCTCTGGCTATCTCAATAATGACAGTGAATATGATCTATACAGGATGGAATCAGACCTTACGAAGCTAGTCAATGCTTCTGATGAAGATAATGTATCAAAGCAGCTCATAGAAGAGATAATGATTGGTGATAAGGATAGATTCGTGTTTAACTTTATTGACTATTTACTAGCTGGCAAGAAGAGCATGGCTATGCAGCTTCTCATAAACACTATTTCTGCTGGTGAAAACTCAAAAGGTAAAGGAAATGTATTCTCGCTTGCATCTACATTAATAGGCCAGTTTGAGATTATGTATGATTCACTTGAACTAGACGATGAGGGCATGCCAATCAAAACTATGGCTAAGAGCCTTGGAGTTAATGAGTATCGTCTCAAAAAGGCGTACGCTGCAGCTAGAAAAGTTGGTAAGTCTAAGATTAAGAAAGCCTTGATTGATTTATACGATACTGATAGATTGCTAAAGACAGGCGAGATGGATAAGAATACATCACTTGAACTATTTGTCTTTAACTGGTAGCTAATGTAAAAGTACACAAAACTTACTGACAATAAACTAGATCAACGAAAAGCTTGAGGCTATGCCTCAAGCTTTATTTTTAACTGATGCGACTAGCTCTCTTGCAGCTTCAAGTGCATTGCTGCTGTTTGGAGCACCGCTTATTAATCTCGCAAGCATCTCAAGTTTGCCTGCCTCATCTAGGTGAGTGATAACCGTATGAGATTTACCTTCTGAAATCTCTTTATCAATCGAGAAGTTATCATCTCCAGAAGCGGCAATTTGAGGTAGGTGAGTAATACATAATATCTGTCTATGATTGGCAATCTCGCTAAGTTTATGACCTACTACAAGTGCGGTCTTACCGCTGATTCCAGTATCAATTTCATCAAAAATCATGGTTTCAACGCTGTCACTACTGCCGATGATGTGCTTGAAGGCTAGCATAATTCGAGAAATCTCGCCGCCAGAGGCAATCTTTGCCATCGGTCTCAGAGGTTCACCTGGGTTAGTAGATATTAGGAATTCAACACCGTCATATCCCAAATCAGATATGTCATCCTGCCTTGTTATCTCAATCTTGAATTCGGAATTTGCAAAAGCAAGGTCCTGAAGTTCCTTGATCATCTCTCTTTCTAGTGAAGCTGCATTGGCCTTTCTAATATTGCTGACTACTTCAGCCTGCGCTTCAAGTTCGCTATATCTCTTGTCGATAAGCTCGGTAAGTCTTTTCTTCTCATCGTCAAGATTATGAATTATGCCAAGCTTTCCATCGAGCTCTTCTTTGTATGCAATAATCTCTTCGATGCTCATATTGTATTTTCGCTTAGCATCTTCAATTGCACTGAGCCTAGACGATACGAGGTCTATCTCATCCTCTGAAAAGTTGATAGATTCACTTGTGTTCCTAAGGTTAGAAGAGATATCCTCAAGGCTATAGTATAGCTCTGAGAAGCTCTCTGATAGTTCACCTAGCTCTTCGCTGTATGATGCGATACCTTGAAGCTGATTCATACATGAGCCAAGAACACTGAGTACCGAAGGGTCATCAGTAAGCTTGCTATATGAACCGGCAACAGCTTCGTATATTCGCTCGCTGTTGCGCATTAAGTCGAGCTGCTCTCTTAACTCGTCATCTTCACCAGGCTGTAAATCAAGGTTGTCTATGTAGTCAAACTCGAACTGATAGAAATCCTGCTGTCTACGTGATTCTGACTCGCTTCGGAGTAGCTGATCGTATTCACGTTTGACTTCATGATAGCGTTTATAAAGGTCACTAAGTTTAGCGAGCTCCAGTTCGATAGTTCCGTGATTGTAGCTATCGGTGATGGTTATATGGTTTTCAGGGTCGAGTATCTGCTGATTGTCGTACTGGCCGTGGATGTCAACAAATTCACTGCAAAAATCTCTTAGCTTTGCCAGAGAAACTATCTCACCATTGAGCTTGGATACACTTTTTCCTGACCTAAGAAGCTCTCGTGAGATAATAACATCTTCGTCTCCAATATGGCCGACAACTTGAATAAGTGCTTTATCTGTGCCATTTCTTATCATAGAAATATCAGCACGGTCTCCGAGGGCTGTGCTGATGGCCTGCACTAGTACAGATTTACCAGATCCCGTCTCGCCAGTGATAATATTGAGAGAAGGACCAAGGTCAAATGACATATGTTCAATTGTCGCAAAATTAGTGATTTCAATACGATCGAGCATTAAGATACCTCAATTTTTATTTATTCTCTTAGGGCAATCATGTCTTCAAACACTTTGAGAATTGCTGCAACATATTCTTCATGTTCAGCAATAATAAGTAGAGTGTTATCTCCTGCAACTGAGCCCACAACGTGTTCGAGCTTCAAACAGTCGATGGCTTCAGCTGCGGCATTTCCACAGCCAGAAAGTGTCTTTACCACGATGAGATTTTGTGCCGAAGCATAGGAGACGATAGTCTCTCTAAAAATTTTGATAAACCTTTCAGAAATCGGCTGAATGTCGAACTTCCCTGATGTGTACTTATAGCGATCCTTATCGATTGATACCTTGACGAGCTGCAGCTCTTTAATATCCCTAGAGATAGTCGCTTGAGTTACTTTGTAGCCTTCCTGCTCGAGTAGATCTTGTAGCTGATCTTGTGTCTCTACTACGTGCTTTTGGATTAGTTCTAATATCTTATTTTGTCTTGAGTAACGCATCTGTCCTCCCAATGGTAAAAAGGTTTTCTGTACACAACACACAATAAATTATAGCATAAATTTGCAAGTGAATGAATAAATACGAAACATTAACACTCGTTGGCCTGATTAATAGACAAAACAGCCTATTTTTGGTAAAATGTCGGAGGTGATTAATGATGAGAATTATAGGAATAGACCCAGGTTACGCCATCATGGGATATGGCATTTTAGACTATAATGGCAACCGCTTTAGGACCGTCCATTACGGTTCAATTGAGACAAAGGCGGGAGTGCCGATGCCTGAGCGGTTAAAGTTGCTCTACGACGGGCTGACTGAAATAATTCAGGAGTACAAGCCAGACGAAGCGTCGATAGAGGAGCTTTTTTTTAATAGAAATGTTACGACAGCTATCGGCGTAGGAGAAGCACGAGGAATCGCTCTGCTCGCATGCGTTGAAGGTGGGCTTTCGGTGTCTGAATACACACCAATGCAGATTAAACAAGCTCTTGTAGGCTACGGAAAGGCGGAGAAGAAGCAAGTTCAGACAATGGTCAAAACTATACTGAATCTAAAGGAAGTCCCTAAGCCTGATGATACAGCTGACGCAGTTGCTGCTGCTATCTGTCATGCACATTCGCGTAATTCCAGAGTGATTGGGAGATAAGAGATAATGATAAGAAATATCAAAGGTGAATACCTTTATTATGACAAGGGATCAATGATTATCGAGACGAGTGGAGGAATCGGCTTTCGCATATACGTTGCGGATACATCGCCACTACTTCTACATCGAGAGGGTGATATCATAAATGTATTTACGTACATGCAGGTCAAGGAAGATGGCATGTCGCTTTATGGTTTCTCTAAGCTTGATTCTTTGAATCTGTTCGAACAGCTAATCACCGTAAAAGGTGTTGGCCCAAAGGCAGGTCTCGCGATTATGTCGACGGGGTCAGCTGATGAGATTAAATACAGTATAGCTAATAAGGATGCTACCGCAATTGCTAAGGCGCAGGGTGTAGGTAAGAAGACTGCAGAGCGTGTAATTCTTGAGCTATGCGATAAGGTTGACGCGGTTCCTATGCCAGAAATGGGAGGAACGACTCCAGTTTCTATTCCTGGGCTTGATAAAGCGAGGCAGGAAGCTGTTATGGCACTCACTACACTTGGTTATTCGAAAACTGAGGCTGAAGAGGCAATCGGTCATGTAACCGATGAAGGACTTGATGCGGAGACTTACATCAAGAAAGCTCTTAAGTATCTGCTATAGAAGAAGGATTGGGAAATGCTAGATAACATCACATCGACTAAGGTTATACCGAATGAGATAAACGGGGAGTTCACGCTCAGACCACAGTACCTAAGTGAGTACTGCGGTCAGTCAGTTGCGAAGGAGAACTTGTCTATATATATTGAAGCTGCTAAGAAGCGCGGTGAGTCACTAGACCACGTGCTTTTCTACGGACCTCCAGGTCTTGGGAAGACTACACTTGCAAATATTATTGCAAATGAACTTGGAGTAGACATCAAGATTACGTCAGGACCCGCAATCAGCAGGGCTGGCGACTTAGCCGCTATTCTTACGAATTTAAATGAGAATGACGTCCTCTTCATAGATGAGATTCACAGGTTAAATCGTTCAGTTGAAGAGGTCCTGTATTCCGCTATGGAAGACTTTGCACTAGATATCATTATCGGAAAAGGACCTGCGGCTAGATCTCTTCGAATAGATATCGCAAAATTCACGTTAGTCGGAGCTACGACGAGAGCTGGAAGCCTTTCAGCACCATTAAGAGATAGATTTGGAATAATCACAAAATTCGAATTCTATACTCATGAGGAAATAAAGAATATTCTACTTCGCTCGGCAAAGGTTCTCGGCATAGAGATAGACGATGAGTCCCTCGATGAATTAGCTAGCAGATCGAGAGGGACACCAAGAATCGGAAATAGACTGCTCAAGAGGGCTAGGGATTTTAGCGAGGTTATAAGCGACGGACATCTTAACATTGAGGTTACTCGCAAGGCACTAGATGCTCTCGGTGTTGATGAACTCGGACTGGATAAGCTAGACAGGCAGATCCTCGAGACGATAATCAAGAGCTTTGGCGGTGGCCCAGTTGGAATTGAAACTATTGCTAGTGCGATCGGCGAAGAGAGGGTGACACTCGAGGATGTCAATGAACCGTTCCTCATTCAGTCAGACCTCATGTACCGGACGCAGAAGGGACGTATGGTTACGAAGCTCGCATATGAATACCTAGGACTGATGTCCTATTACAAAGAAGATTAATAAGGGGCGCGGCGGATATGTGCTATATGTATCCGTAATCGCGCCTCGCTGATTAGAACTGGAGAATACAGAACAAATGAGACTAGAAGATTTTGATTACGAGCTTCCGAGAGAGCTAATCGCCCAGACACCGTCGCTAAAAAGGGATGAGTGTAGGCTGATGGTGCTCGATAGAGCGGATAATACGATAGAGCATAGACATTTCTACGATATCCTAGAGTACCTGCATGAAGGCGACTGTCTTGTCGTAAATGATTCGAGGGTAATTCCTGCAAGACTATACGGAATCAAGGAGAGGACAGGTGCGCATATTGAGCTACTTCTCATAAAACGCCTAGATGGTGATAAGTGGGAGAGCCTGGTTAAGCCTGGAAAGAGACTTAAGGAAGGCGATACAGTGGTTCTAGATGAGAACAAGCTTTTTAAGGCGCACATCTTAGGTTTTAAAGATAAAGAAAACGGAACACGTATAATAGAGTTTGAATACGAAGGGATATTCATGGAGCGCCTCGAAGAAATTGGAAGTATGCCGCTTCCACCATACATCGAACGAGACGCAGGGAATGACGATAAGGAGAGATATCAGACCGTATATAGCAAGGTGGATGGGTCTGTGGCTGCTCCGACGGCAGGTCTTCATTTTACAGATGAACTGCTTGAGAAGGTGAGGGAAAAAGGCGTTGAAATCGCATACGTAACACTTCATGTCGGTATCGGAACCTTTAGACCAGTCAAGGTGGACAACATCGAGGACCACAAGATGCATTTTGAGGAATATACCATAGACCCTGAAACGGCAGAAACTATAAACCGAGCAATTAGAGAGGGCAGAAGGGTTATATCTGTCGGTACGACCTCGACGAGAACTCTCGAGAGTGCTACAAAGCAGGTTGACGGGGTGTGGCAGATTGAGAGCGGACATAGCAGCACAGGGATATTCATTTATCCGGGGTATAAATATAAGGTCGTGGATGGACTTATTACAAATTTTCACCTTCCAAAGTCGACTCTGATTATGCTCGTCTCGGCACTATACGATAGGGAGCACATTCTTGCGGCTTATGAAGAGGCTGTGCGTGAGAGATATAAGTTCTTTAGCTACGGCGATGCGATGTTTATAAAGTAGGAGTTTGAGATGAAAGAATCACTTAGTTTTGAGCTAATAAAAAAGGACGCTCGCACTGGAGCAAGGCGCGGCAGGATTACGACACCTCACGGTACTATTGAAACTCCCGTATTCATGCCGGTTGGCACTCAGGCTACGGTAAAGGCGATGAAGCCTGAAGATGTTGAAAAGACAGGTGCGGAGATTATCCTTGGAAATACTTATCATCTGTACCTTAGACCTGGTGAGGACATCGTACGTGAAGCTGGTGGGTTACATAAATTCATGAACTGGCATCGCCCTATACTTACAGATAGTGGCGGTTTTCAGGTATTTTCGCTTGGAAAATTCCGCAAGATAACCGAGGAAGGGGCTAAGTTTAAATCATACATAGATGGCTCATCTCATATGATGACCCCAGAGAGCTCGGTCGAAGTGCAGACGGCGCTGGGTTCAGATATCATGATGGCGTTCGATGAATGTGTTGCATATCCTGCTGAAAAGAAGTATGTCGCTAGATCTCTAGAGCGCACTACAAGATGGCTTAGACGCTGCGACGATCACCACAGGAGGCTAGAGGCTAAATCCGCTATGGAAACAGGCTCTGATACTATGAAGCAGGCGCTTTTTGGAATCATGCAGGGCGGAATGTTCAAGGATCTTCGAGAACTAAGCGCAAAGCAAATTACGGAGATAGACCTGCCTGGTTATGCAATCGGCGGATTGTCCGTCGGTGAGCCAAAGGATATCATGCTTGATGTACTTGATGACTGCGTTGACCTACTACCTGAAGATAAACCACGATATCTGATGGGAGTTGGAACTCCAGATTACCTGTTCGAAAGTGTTGAGCGAGGAGTCGACATGTTCGACTGTGTTCTACCAACAAGGCTAGCAAGACATGGCATGGCGATGACGAGCAGAGGTAAAATCAATATCAAGAATGCTATATTTGCAAGGGATTTCAGCACTTTAGATCCAGATTGTGATTGCTATTGCTGCAGAAATTATTCGCGTGCATATCTAAGACATCTATTTAAGAATGATGAGATACTGTGCTCGATGCTGCTATCAGAACACAATATTCATTTCTTGGTAAACATGATGAAAAACATCAGAAAAGCAATTGAGGAGGATAGATTCCTGGAGTATAAAAGGGAATTCTATAATAAATATGGAGAATTTTAAAATCTGTCCGATCTTCGAGCACTGCGGAGGATGTCTGTATCAGGGTGTCCCATATGAGGAGCAGCGCGCGGAGAAGGAGAATATAATCAGAGAGCAGCTGACGAGGCGCAAGGTTGACGATTCAGTGTTCAGCGGTCTGGTGCCAGCTATCTCGGAATATAGATACAGGAATAAGATGGAGTATACGTTCGGTGACCTTGAAATCGGTGGTGAACTGACTCTTGGTATGCACAAGAAGAGGCACTTCATGTCGATTGTGACATGCGACGAATGTCAGCTGGTTCCTATGGACTTCAACAGGGTGCTTCGTGCAACACTTGATTTTTGTATAGAAAAAGGCTATTCATTCTATCATAAGAAATCGCACCAGGGCCTTCTTCGTAATCTCGTAGTTCGTCACGGAGTAAAGACGAATGAGCTGCTGGTTAACATAGTTACAAGCAGTGAAGCTGGATTTGATGAACAGGCTTATCTCGATATGCTGCTGGAACTTAAGCTCGATAATAAGCTTATTGGCGTTATGCGCACGTTCAACGATAGCCTAGCAGACGCGGTAATCAACGAAGGAGTAAAAATTCTATATGGCCGTGATTACTATAATGAGGAAATTCTCGGGCTAAAGTTTAAGGTAAATGCCTTTTCATTCTTCCAGACTAATATCGAAGCGGTTGAAAGATTGTATAGTGAAGCACTTGCGCTAATTCCGGATCTTGACTCAAAAGTCGTATACGATCTGTACTGCGGAACTGGGACTATTTCACAGCTTATGGCATCTAAAGCCAAGAAGGTGTACGGAATTGAGATCGTGCAGGATTCAGTTGATGCGGCAATTGATAATGCAAAGATGAATAATATAGATAACTGTCATTTTATCTGCGGCGACGTTAAAGCGAAGCTTGATGAGGTGACTGAGAAACCCGATATGATAGTTGTTGATCCACCACGAATGGGAATGCACGACAAAGTGGTTGAGATGCTGGCTAGCTACGGCATAGAACAGATTCTCTATATCTCGTGTAATCCAAATACCATGGCGATGAATTTGGAGAAGTTCTCGGAGCTGGGGTACGAGCCGGTGGTGATGAAGGCGTATGATAATTTTCCGAAGACGAAGCATGCTGAAGCCGTAACACTACTCACAAGAACTGATAGTTATTGTGAGTAGATGTACGTCTCACGCAAGGCACGCCAAAGAAAACGAGCGAAGTGAAGTTTGATTTGTAGCGGGCTACTGCGGAGGCATAATAAAAAAACTAGTATCAGAAATGCAAACTAAAATCTGGTACTGCTCACGCGACAGCTGTCCGAGAGCAAGGAGCGAGGCGACGTTGCGATTGGAGACAGCGAACCGCGGAAGCCAGAACATAGGAACGAGCTACAAAGTATAGAAATGCCTTGAAATCAAAGGGTTTAGAAAAAATGCATAGGTTTGGAAAGAGGGGGGGCATTGAGATTTTAGAGCATTTGGCAATAGTTCTGACACTGGAAAATAGAGGGTTGTGGCAACAGAACTACTTTTTTTGCTTGGCGTAACAACAGGACTATTGTTTTTGAGGTGTTTTTAGGGTGTGTGACAATAGAACTGTTGTCATTATTATAGTTGATTAAGTTAATGTAATATAAATTTATGTACATGAATTATCCGCACTGATATGGAAACAACGCTGATACAATTATACATAAGGGTGCATATGTGAAATCCCCAAATTTCAAAGGATTTAGTGCAAGTTTATTATACTCATATAGGTAATAATTATTAAATAGCAGTTATTACATAGAGTTAATGATAAGTCAAATCTGTAATAGGGTGCATAATTTAACGATAGCATTTTATGATAAGGAGTTAAATAGGGAGAAAAATAAGCGGACATTGAGGGTGTATTGCATGAGTGGATATAATCACAATGACATACCAACAATTATGATGAAAGGTAAGTGGCTTGAGAATTTTGGATTAAAGTAGGTCAGGAATATCGAGTTCACTGTAAAAATGGTAAATTGATAATTACATTAAAAATATGACGACTACATATTGTGATTTAGATAATAAAAAACACAACTTAATGTGATAAAATATATTTTATAAAATGGAGGTGTGTTGTGAGAAAAGAAAGTAAAAAAAATATTGTTTCGAAAAAACAGAATGAAAAGAATCCATATCGAAACTCACAAAGTGAAGCTTATCATAAAATGAAAGAAAAAATGCAGAGTGAAAAAAGCGGAGTTTCTTTTAATTCAGATAATATGGCTAATTCCTGTCTAAAAGTTTCCATAGTTTCTTGTAAATTGCTAACAGGAAAAGCATAATTCTCTACTAAAAAATATAATAAATCTGAAAACCAGTTTAAAAAACTATCAG
>ERZ772909.271-NODE-271-length-34389-cov-5.263238_pt1 | contig 34389 bp, 48 predicted proteins | sample MGYA00511137_ERZ772909 | MGnify/ENA primary metagenome ERZ772909 (study PRJEB29015, sample SAMEA2738095) | human oral metagenome | biome: human oral; feature: human-associated habitat; material: saliva | place: China | collected 2270 ... | reverse complement strand
GGGCTGATTCGCAGGGTGGGTGCGGTCCTGGATCGTTTCAACTGTCGTTTCATCAAAAACACCAAATTCTCTATGAGGTAAATTCGCATTTTTAGACAATATCAAAGTGACTCTATCAGCAGTACATAATTGTCTTGTTGTTTGACAAATTATATTTACATCTGGAGAAACCTTATTTATGTGTTCCATATCTAAAAACTGTACATGCTGACTGTCAATCGTAATTGAGTCACAATTTTCCAAAAAGATTCTAAGTTCTTTCATTAATCTTAATCTCCTCACATATTATTATATCAAGAAAAGGCGAATCGTTCTGGAAATGCCTTTATCCGTTTATCTATATTTATCTGAACTTAACTATTCGCAAAGGAACATTGTATTTTTCAGATAGTTCAATATCATTCTTTGTGCCTTTAGATGTGCCATCCCAAAATACTACACAACCCCTATTCTGAAACTTTGAGGCATATTCAAACATTTCAATATTTCTTAAAATACCTGCTTTCTTACCATGTTTATTCCAGTCAGGTAGAAATACCTTTGTTTCAATATTTCTATCTTTTGCGTACATGGCCGCATACTTATCAGCACCATTTGCACCACCATGAATAATAAGGACTTTATCTTGTTTTTGCAGATAGTAGTCTAACTTACTATACATCAATGACAAATCGTTAAAACTTCTTGAGCCTGCAACAATCACTACAAACATACGTTTTTGCCTATTTTGATTACTAGATTTTCGTAATTATCAAACTCTACTAATTGGAGTTTGTTATAGCATCTTAACTCATCTTCTTCGTATGTGACATAAAATTCTTCTTCTTTGTCGTCATCACGAACAAGTGTTAAGGTTACAATATCTCTACAATGAATTAGACGTTTAAAGTTTGTTGTTTCTTTGCCAATTCCAAATTGTTTATGTGGCAAGTCTGCATCCTTAGAAAGTGTTAACAATACATCGTCTGCAACTGATATTTCCAAGTTCATGTTTTTAGCGAAGTGATATGTTTTATGAACCTTGTATATTGAAAGATTAACAACACTTTCCCAAGGAACCTTAATCACATCGCAGTTTTCTAAACAAATTTGTAGTTCTTTCATTGTCCTGCTCCATTCATTTATAATTATTGTCTTACTAATATTTCTCAATCACATCGGTTAGTGTAGATGTAATCCAAGCATGGTCAAGATTTCTTCTACTGACTTGTTGCTATTTTCTTCTGCAAATTCAAAGATGTCATTACGTAACTTTTCCTCTAATGCTAATAATTCTTCTCTCATGTTAATTACTCCTATTCTCTTTCTAATTACACATTAAACTGTTCAACACACTTCTTTAATGTCATCACTAACTCTTGTGCATTTCTCACATTAAATACAACTTTTAGATACTTCTTATAGATTTCCCAATCGGTTGCAAATGAGTTTAGAAAATACGAGCAACCTTGGTCGAAAGTGAATTTATAATCAAGCATTACATGCAATTCAGCATTTACCTTATCATCTGCACAACAAACATCAACCCAAAAGGAATCATAGTCGAGTGATGTATACTCTCCATCATCCTCAATATCTTCAGGAGTTAATCCATTCTTTGTTAGATATTCAACAATCTCGTCAATCGTATTCATACTACTTCTCCAGCATTTTTACATAATTACGAACACTCATAGTCTTATGCACCGTGAATGTTAAATTCTTAGGCTTAATATGCTTAACCGTTACCTTCATTACTTCCCCTCTCCTTTTACAAGATTCTCTACAATACCTTTAACACATAATAGGATTGTGAAAAATGCTACTGTTTTGTCTAGTGGAGAACTTCCCCAACTGAACAATTCCCAGACTGATAGACCTAAAACAAATGTATAGAACATTACTGCTAAAATTCTCTTACTAATCATACTACACTCTCCTTTGTTTATTGATACATAGTGGAAGTTGCGATTAATTCAATAGGTAATTGAACCACACTAACTTCCCCATCTTTTGTTTCTTGAATTGTTTTAATTAAATCTTGTGAATATTGATTTTCTAATTCTTCAAACACTATTTAATCCTCTTCCCATTCTGTATAAAGATTACTTAATTCTTCTGCTAATTTTTCTATCAGTTCTCTCTTTTCTTTCAGATACTTAGCACTCTTATTGCCAGTATTCAATTCTTTAATGAACTGTTTTAAGAGTTTGTTAAGTTCTACAGAATTTTCACAATCAAATTTACTACCTAAATTCTTCCATTGTTTAAACTTAATACCAAAACCTTTGCCACTACAGCCATGAACAATGCAAGGAAAATAGTATTGGTTATAAGGTTTTTCGATATTTACAGGAATAATTGAGATACAATTTTCTGTATACTTGGAAGAGTAGTAATGTTCATTCACTACTTCATACCCATACTCGTTGAATACTTTATTCCAATGTTTAAAAATCGGTAATGTTAAATCAAACTTACTACCAACCACCTACGCCACCTCATATCACCATCGGTCAATGCTATATTCAACACTTCTAGTCATAGATAAACCATCACGAAGTTTATTAGATGAGTCATAATACATTGTTACCACAGCTGTGATGCCTACATACTTCTTAGCATCTTCTTCTGTTAGTTCACCTACATATACTCTACCAAAATCTTCATTAAACTCTTCAATAGATAAGATTGTAGAACTACAATATGGTTCTCCATCAGTATATGTGTAATCCTCGTCTGTTCGTTGTTCAAATGCAGGACTCTTCTGAATTAATTTTGTTTCAATCTTAACTTTATTAGTCTGCACATATGAAACACCACCTACATTAATAGTGTCTCCCTTAGCCATGATGTACTTAAAATAGATATACCCATCTTTGTAATAAAGTTCTCGTAGGTTTGCTTTATTATCTGTTCCATATATTTCTCTCTTATCAGACACATTTGTATCAGAAACAAACTTTACATTATCAGTTACAGTCACACAGTTCCCATCTCTCTTGATTTCCTGTGTACCATAATCAGTTTCTTTTACTTCTGTGTAGTGAGTTTGTTTGTACACTAGGTTAGCAGTAGAAAAAATAATTGCAATCAATAATGCTAATACACTAAATCTTTTCATTTTTAATTTCCTCTCTAATATTTTACTTGTTTATCTGTAATAATGTCAGTGATAGAATAGAACTCACCCTCTACTAACTGGTCCATTAAATATTGTGTTTCAGAATCTTTGTCTATTTCTACAACTATTAATGCACAATCAAAATCTTTATCATACAAGAATATATTACCGTCTTTTAATGCTACGTAATATCTATTTCTCTCGTCTAATAATGAATACAACTCTTGTTTAATTGCAATAGGACAATCAATAACGCCCACCGGAATTAAGTAATTCTTCTTTAACATCTTCTTTCCAATATACTTCTGTGGTGAAGGCATTATATGTTTAGCAACATTAATGCACTTAATAGCAAAGTCCTCACTAATATAGTCAGACTGTGTGGCAAAAGTTAATACAAGAAGTATAAACAATAGTGGAATAGATGTAATAACAAATAAAGCACAACCAGATAAATACTCAAGCATAAAGTTCCATCCTAACCATTTATAGATAGCAAAGTGTCTTGATTTCTTACTATCCTCAATTAGTTTAGCCTTACGTTCGTTTAGTTGTTGCTTCTTCTTTTCTTCTTCTAATAATGCGTCAACCTCACGGTCAATTTCGACACATCTATCATAGGGTAATTGAAATTCTTTCTCGTGCATAACTTATTGTTCATCCTCACACCATGCCTTAGATACCATCTCCTGAAATGAATCAAAGTTCATCTTTTCAAAATAGATATTTAACAGGTCATACTGTCTTTTGCATGTTTCCACCTGAACTTGATAGTTGTGTTCTGCAATTTTTAACAGGTCAATTAACTCATCCTTAGTTAATTTCTTTAGTGTTAAATCCGATGGGAACTTTCTTCCAATACATGAAATCACCATATTAAATCTCCTTTAAAGTTAGTTTAACATTAAAACCAGTACTTGTCAATAGTTAGTACTGGGTAATGTAACATTTAATGCCTTCTTTTAGCACCGGTCGTTGATATATTCTCATTGGATTCTTTGAATGTAACAAGCCACACTCATCCAGCTTGTTTACTAAGTTATAGGTTTGAAAAATCTTTCCAAAATGACACATAAGATTAACTTTAGAAGCAACCGTTGTGTTGGTGTCAATATTAATAACATCCTTCGGTTCATCAGCGGTCTTATCTTCTCTACTAATGAAGTTATTTGTAAAATCAAGAAGTGGATTAGTATAGGTGTGTTCAAAGATGTAGTTATCAAAATCATACTTCTCCACAAGTTTTGTCGGATACTGTTCTATCTCTCTAACTAATACATCTTCCATTAACTTAAAGACCTCCCCAAATGGCACTTCAACCTCTGCACCATCTGGTTCTTCACATTCTGGAAAACAATCCTTACCAACAAGTTTAGATATTTCAGTAAAGAATGCAGTATCCCAAAAGTTATTTCCAAATATTTGAGTATTTAATACTTCTTTACCACTCTCTTTAAAAATTAAGTACGTTCTAGTTGCCATGCTTATCCCCTTTAATTGCTTTGTCTGTCAAAATGTCAACAATCTTATGGCACTATCCTTTATGCTACGTGGGCATGTGTAGGGAAACATTCTCCCCTAATTTAGATTAACACACTATTACTGGTTTGTCAAGAATTAGGCAGCACTTCCCCTGTTTTTAAATCAATTACTCTCTGATTTCTTGACCCACAATACTTCAATGATAAATCCTTTTCTTCTTCTATAAACGGACCACAGACAAGAACATCACAATAAGCAATAATATTCTTTCTCCAATCCTGTAGGATGTTCTCTATCTCATCACCAGACCAAATCCAAATATCTTTATCTGGATATTCTTCCTTAAATCTCTGAACTAAATGTAATAAAGGTTTATAGTTCTGAATAGATAAAGGTTCTCCTCCTAATAAAGAAAGACCTTTAATATAAGACCTACCACATAATGAGATAATCTTATCTTCTGTTTCCTGAGTATATTCCTTACCACCTTCATAGCTCCATGTCTCTGGCTGGAAACACCCCCTGCAATGTAGATAGCATCCAGAAGTGTAAAGTGATACTCTAATGCCTGCACCATCTGTAATATCCATTTCTCTTAACTGAGCAAATCTCATAATTAAAATCCTTTCTAATGTATTAATATTTTCCAACTTACATCTTATCATGTACCTTCGAAAATGTCAATAATAAAAAGAGTGAGTATATCCCTCACTCGCCATTCCTGTTAGTCATCTCGTTCGAGAGTGTCAGTTTCATGTTATACTACTTGTATAAGACTTGTAATACAATCATTCACAGACTAAACTTTATCTTATTTATCTTTTTATAACATTCAACTGCACAGTTATTATTTTTATTATTCAATTGTTAAGAACATTCTTATCCTTAAATCTTTTACTTAACTATAACTTATATAATTATAATATTTATTAATTTAACTATTTACATCAATCGTTCATGTTTCATGACCTTACGGTAAAACATTCACTTAATTTCAAACCCTAAACATCAACCACTGAAACGGAGAGGTGAATTGGGAACAACTACTGATTAAGAAATCTAGTTTATCCCTATCCGAACAATAGAGATACTAGACTTCTTAAAGAATGACACTGAAACGTGTGAGTTTGAATGGTGTACATTTCTTCATAAGAGTTGCATTAATCTTTAGGGAACTACCCTAACACATTCCTCCTACATTCCGTGCCCAGCAGGATTTTAACACCTTATGAAAGTGTGAAATATGAGATTTTACATAAGCTATCGTAATGCACTTATGCGAAAGTTGTGAACTTTTACTTAACACGGCTACCAAATGGGAACTTCTGTTCCTCGCCTATTGACCTTTTTTGATGTGGGTTTGTAGTGATTGACTTTACTGCACTACATGTCCAGGGGAAGGTTAAATGCAACTAAACCTTCTTACCACGAGCCTTATCTTTACCAACGTAGGATGGCTAATCTATGCATTCGCTCTATTTTACAATGTACTGTAGGCGAAGAATGTCTTACTTACAAGTAAGAGTAACATGACGCACGCACCTCTCATGTTTACAGCGTTATTCAATTTTAGATTGTAGTTGTATGGGCGCCCAACCCATATACTTGCTATCACTACTATTATACCATGATACACTTTTTTGTCAATATGTTGTATTACTGACTATATTGCAATGCAATATAGTGTGTATAACAATCTAGTATGTATTGCAACATAGTATGCATTACGATATAGTGTGTAGTACACTTTGTAATATAGCCTATTCGATTTAAGGTTGTTTTTAAGCATTTTGAGAGCGATTTGTATTTATGTGTAGTGGTAGTCATTTAAAACAATTACACGTCTATTTCCTATATAAATCAAAGCCATACAAGAAAGAAAAAGAGGACTTTAATAGCCCTCTAAGTTTTCCCTTATTTATTTGTTAAGTTTTGTTGAAATTTCACATAGTTCTGCAAATAATAGTAAGAATACACCTACCATAAGAACAGCGCCACCCATCTCAGCCATAACCTGCATAAGTCCGAACACTGTTAGTACAATCGCTACTAGTGCAATCGCACCTCTAAACTTTTCAAGAATCTTTAACATGTCTTTCTCCCCTAGTCAAATTTAGTGAACTTACAATCATAGTAAGTATTGATTGATGCATATTCATTATTCTCTTCATCAAAAGCAAAATCCTGCCCAGAGAATCCCTCTCCAAGTCCATCTGAGTTTTGAGTATCTACCCAATCACTGATAATTTCCAATTCTTTATCTGATAATTCTTCATTTGCTGTTAGTACAATATATCCTATCCAACTATCAACAAGTCGCCATGCGATACTGACAATCTTAGCCTTAAATTGACTGACATCTGTTTCATCTAATAGGATTTCTGTCATATCAGCATCTTCTAAGTATTTCTTAGCCTCTTCATAGTCATTTATCTTACTTGACAATGTAAAGCCAATGTAATATTTAAACATCTGTAATTCCTTTCTAACAAAAAGAGAGTTAGATAACCTAACTCATCTTCCCATACGTAATGTAGTAGGTATCATCAATACCATATTCAGCCTTTAACCAATCCTTGATATATTTATCTACATCAACATTCTCTGGTACAAATAATTCCCATTGATAGTTCAAGTTCTTTCCTGCAACATTGATTACATACATAGTTTTAACCTCTCATGAATGTTGGAATTTCTACATCCAACTCGTCTATTTCATCCTGTTCAAACTCTGTTACAACACATGTTTCTGCATTCTCAAATACTGGAATCTCAAATTCAACAATCTTTCCCTGTGTACCCACTTCAATCATGAATATATCCTCCTGAATTACACCTCAATGTTATCACATATTGAGAAGTATGTCAATGGTTATTTAACAACTTTCTTTTTCCCTTTAACATCTTCCACAATCATACTGGCTTGTGTGTACGTGTGAATTTCCTTATCCAACATTTCGTCATAAATGTTATCAAGAACAATGTCAGAGATTTCCTTGTTACCAATCTTATTTGCTAATTCCAAAATTTGGTTATACTCTTCAAAATGTTTTCTCATAACAGTTATCCTCTATAAGCTATCATAACATATTATTGCTATGTTGTCAAACCTAACCAACAAATGACATCCAGAGGAATTTAACCCAGTTAATAACCCAGACCACAATATCTTGAAGTGGTGGAAGTGTAATACCAAATAAACCTAAGATAAAGCAGATTAAGAAATAACAGACAATTAATTCTATTACTGCTTTTAATGACTTACCTAAAATCTTTAAGGCAAGAGCAATCACTACAATAATAATTAGATTTGTAGGTACTGCCATTACCCAGTTATATAAATTCTGCAAAATACTTTCCATATAAATTTTACCCTAAAACAACTGTTAGTATTATTAAAATATTACATACAAAAATAAATGGTACTTTTTCTTCCCCACTGAATATATACCATAGCAACGTACCTGTTAATAAATTAGGTATTAAGTGATGAGAGTTTACCAGTGCAAATACTGTTAGAAATAAGAAACAATTGTCTATCGGTTTATCTACCAATACTGTGTAAAACCACAGTAGAAGTGTTGCAATCATAAAGGCGACACTAATCTTGAAATATACCCCTGTAACAAGAATAAACCCAAGTGAAAGTATAGTATTGACCTTTCTTTCTTTGTAGTCTTGTAAGGCTAGTATAATACCGCTAACCAACAATAAAATTTTTAATATCATCATTTGTTTCTCCTAATGGTACAAGAATTTCTACTTCTGTACCAACTTCTCCATATGCCATAGTGTTTATGACGTTCTTTTCTTCTTGATTGTCACACCAACTAACTGGTTTTGCCTTTAGAAGTCTATCTTTCTTAAATTTTTCATAGTTCTTATAAAACCTTTCACACATATTGAATACAACTTCATCAATTCTATCTGACCGGTTAATCTTTACATAAAAGTCTTTTATTTTCTTTGGAATATTTAGATAAGTAGCAGATATTTCCATATCAAACTCATTCTCAATCGCCCAACGATACAATGTCATCTGAGGTAAATACCCATCAAAACTATTACATTTTTCGGCAGTAGGCGAACCTGTCTTGTAGTCAATTAGGTAAATCTTATCATCTCTATAATCAAGTCTATCAATAATATACTTCATCTTCATGGGAAGTTTCTTGCCTACTGATTTAACAAAGATTTCGCACTTTCCCTTGTGTTCTGTTAAACACTCTAGCGAGTTATCCTCAAGTTTCCCACCAAGATAGTCAAGATGTCGATTAAAGTAATAATTAACATATTCTAATACTTTTTCATGACTACCATCATCGGCACACACTTCTTTTGTAAGTTCTATTGCCTTTTCACGAGTACGTTCTCCCTTTGGTAGTTGATAGTACAGTTCCATAACCTTGTGAAAGTTAATTCCTCTTACATTAGATTCACCAGTGTTATAAATATCGTGTGCAAGACAACCAAATTGATTTTCACTAAATGACTTTAAGAATGTTGGAGAGAAATAATCTGTATTATACTTTCTGTAGATGTGTTCTATATTTGCACCATATCCATCTCCGACAAAATCGCTTTTATTATACTCTCTTAAAAGTTCAATAAACTCCCACATATCCTCAAACAGTTTATCGGTTTCTACAAGACATTGTTTCCCTATTTGAACAGAGGATACCAGATAATCTTTACCATCAATTGTTCTAATTTCCATAATAATTTACTCTCCTTCAGGGCTATAGGTGGGGAATATCTCCCCACCATGTTACTTACCCTTTTTGTTTAATACCTTAGTCTCACTTTTACGGATTTGACCGTCAATCTTTTCTACACAGTCAATCAGTGCAGTCTCGTAATTCTCATTTTCAGACTCTGCGTACCAGTCTAAAACTTTAATCTGGATACGATGAATCTTCTTATTGAAGTTATGTGCAACTAAAACTGGAGTATCCTCTTTTATAAAGGATTTATGATTGCTTAGTCTATGTAACTTCTTTCCATTTAAAATCTTAATTGTGTCGTTATAAAACCCAACACGACTTGTACCAAATTCAATTACCATAATTATTCTCTCCTCTATTGAATATGTTTGTTGTATAATCTTAGATACCTAACTCTTTTTTCATGGCATCTAAGTTTAGACCTAATGTCTTTTCTTCTTTGATTTGTGCTTTAGCAATTTCTGTAAGTATATCCAATCGAAGTGTATTATCCTTACCAGATACCCATTCATGTAATACAGACCTTAATTCTGCTATATGAATTGGCTTTGTAGTAGAGTGTTCCCACATCTCATCTCTTACGATTGTAATAGGAGTTTTACCTACAATACATACCATACCGTCAATACTATCAATTTGAATACCAGCTCGATTAAATACTTTTTCCCAAATAGGTACAGAAGAGTGAACTTCAAGTATTTCTTTACCTTTAGCAGTTTCTATAATAGATTGACCTTCTATTGCTAATTCCTGATTAGGTTTGACCTTTATATTCTTAGCATCTAAAATAAGAACATGTCTACCATATACTAATAATACATCAGTATCAGGTATATAGTCAAGTGTATTATTATCTTGTTCGTAAGATAAACTAGCAAATGCTACAATTCCCTCTAGTTTATCATCATATTTTAGAAGAGTTGATAGATAATCACATAACATTGTTTCTCCATCAATTCCAGCTTTCGTTAATGCTATTTGAGTATTCAATTCTACATCATCAACTAACCAATCTGTTACATCATGAACTGTGCCATTTTTCTTTTCTTCTAATTGTGCTAATGTCTTTTTTAGCCCAAGTGCAGGATTTCCAATTACAAATAAACCACTTCTTAAATGGTTTCGCACAGATATGGCTAATTCCTTATCCTCAGCCTTTATGTTGCTTTGGTCTAATTTCACTCTTTATACCCCCTTTAAAGGAAAGGTGAGAGATTAACCCCCCACCTTTTTGTTCTTAACTACTGTTCCAAGACCTAGCAATGACAACATTCCCATTAGAGAGAACATTCCTGCATTGGTATTAACACCAGTTGGAATATCGTCATTCTTTTCAAAGATATGTAATACATCTCCGTTTTCTAATGTTTCTGTACGCACTAACTTGTAACCAGTAAATGAACCGTGTTCCTTAACACCCTTTTCTGATGCCTTTAATTCAACACCAGTAGTTGTCTGCCAAGAAGTCTTAACCTGACGATAGATGTGTTTAATAACACCTTCTGTAATGTTAGGTTCAGTGTTTCTATAAGCATAACCTGGAATATCCTTTTGGTTCTTCTGACCGTTTTCTTTAGAGGAAATTTCATGACCATCTTCATCAACATAGATAGTATGTAAGAGTTTGTAAATATGAGTTACATTACCCTTATCATCTGTTTCTGTCTTTGTATAACTGTAGTCATAAATAGGTTTTTCAGGATGTGTTCCCTTTTCTGTAGGAGACAATTCTTTGTTATCACCTTCAGATACATAAGAAGTCTTTACTTGACGGAATACGTAAGTAACATTATCCTTATCATCCTTCTTAGTTTCTACATAGTAGTATTGAGGAATAGCATCACCGATTTCAACTGTCTTATTTCCCTTAACAGGTGTCTTTAATTCATTACCTTCTTCATCTACCCACTTAGTTGTGTACTGACGGAAGATATGAGTTACATTACCATCTTCGTCTGTTGTAGACTTAACGAAAGAATAAGAATCAATATCACCATGTTCTTGTGTTGTGTTTCCTGTAACTTTATCCTTTAATACATTACCTTCTTCATCAACCCAGTTAGTGTCATATTGAACAATCTGAACACGTCTGAATCTAACTTCTGTATTTTCTACTTCTGCAGGTGCATTTGTAGGAGCTACAGGATTTGCCATATTAGGTTCAACCGGAGCAGTTGGTTCTACAATAGTATTTAATGTAGGTTCTTCTGGCTTAACAGGGTTTTCTAATGGAGTTGGTACTTCTTCGTATGTAGGTTCAGCAGGAACTTCTTCATACTTAGGAGCAGGAATTAAACTCTCATCCCAAACTGCTGGTGGAGTAGGTTCACTCTTAAACTCGATGTATTGGTTGTTTAATCCAAATCCACCACCGGCACCACTCCATGAAGCAGTAACAGTATCACCTGTAAAGATACCAATACTGATACCACGTTGAACAGAGTAGTTATTACCTGCAGTAGCAGGGTCATTAGGAAGATTTGAATGGTTAAGATTTGCCACATGTTCATCACCGAATGTCCATGCTGTGTAGTCATTCATTTGTTGAACCTTTGTGTAACCTTCTTGACCTTCTGTAACACCACGAGCCTTATCTGAAGGTGCGATAGGAACAATTGCCTTAACAATATCGTTAGATGCAACACCAAGGTTTTCACCTGCTTCTAAGTCACCTAAAACGAACATACGAACTAACTTAATTGGTTGTCCAGTTTCTTCGTCATAGAACTGATATGTTGCTCTAGCACCATCTTCAAACGCACCAAGAGTGCCATCCTTACGGAATGTATATACTGCACTTGCACGTGATTGATGCCACTTACTCACTGTTACATGAGCAGAAATCTTCTTTCCACTAGCAGTTGTTCCAAGATTATGTAAATCAAATCGTAAGAATCCATCAACTGTTTGACCTTGTGCAACTAACTTATAGTTATGACCGTACTGGTTGTCATATTCTGTTACACGAGAATCCTTATAAGTAATATTCATTGTTGTAGCATTTGATACACCAATATCACCTAAAGAGTATTCATAGCCAAGTTCTGCTAACTTGTCCTTGTCATACATTGTATAGACATTCTTAAAGTATTCAGTTGTATTACCATTACCATAGTTATGGAAATTCATCTGAGATGCATCAGGAGTACCCATAACAGCAGATTGGTTATTGGCAATCCACCAGTTCTTATATACAGTACTTTCTCCCTTATCTACTGACCTAGCACTATCGTTATAAGTACCACGAATTACAATACCACGACTTGAACCGTCTAATAGTACTGGGTTATTTTCGATAAAACGGTCATACTCACTCTTTTCCTGTTCATAACGAGTTACTTCTTGGTCATGAGCATTTTTAGCATCCTGTAACTGCTTTTCGTAATTGGCTTTGATTTGCTTGTTGCTTGCAGTAATTCTTGCTACATCATTCTGCCAATTTGTTTTCTTTGTTTCATTACGATTTGTAGCATCTGTAATTTCTTGATTACGTTGATTGTATGCGACTAAATCTGCATCATATTGTTGTTTCTTAGCATTGTATTCAGCAGTTAAACGCTCATTTTCTGCCTTTAATTCCTTATTTTTAGCAATGTCAGCATCATACTTTTCCTTTTGGGCAGAATATAAAGTCCATAATTCATCATATGTAATCTTATCCTGCTTGTACTTTTCTAATGCCTCATCATAGGCTTTCTTTTGTGCGGCATATTCTGCCAACTTTTCATTAACTTCCGTCTTTGTTGTTTCTAATTGAACCTTTTGTTCACTCTCACGTTGCTTTGCTTCCTCTTCTGTGTGTACTGTGATTGGTTCATCTTCCACAATCTCTAATTTTGGATTTTCTCTACGTAATTGTTCTACAAACTCTAAGAAATTAGGGTCTGTAATGTCCTTAGTCTTTGTCTCTGCAAAGGCAGTTAATGGACTTAACAATGTAGAAGTAAGTAATCCTACAGTTAGTAACTTTCTTAACTTCACTAAGTTTTCTCCTTCTATTTATGGCTAGTTTAACGACTTACCTACGGCCGAAAAGAGTTGAACATTTAATGATATTTGCATTAACAAACTGTTCAACTGTCATATCCTGAACATCCTTACAATCTCCAAAGGAATTATAATCTATCTCATAGATACTCTTTCCTTTGATTCTTTGCTTTAATTTTTCTCGTGCATTTTTACCACGTTCATCATTATCTAATGCTAAAATAATCTTTCGTTGAGGTAATTGCTCTATTTCTTTTATCTGTTCCCAAGAACCAAGACCATTCAATGCAATAGCATATTTACCACAAGTCCAAATGAATAACGCATCTAATATTGACTCACATATATAGACTTCCTTTGCATTTGTCTTAGAGAGTTCATATATTCCATATAAAGGTTTCTCTACACTCTCTGGGTAATGAAAGTACTTTCTATCTACTGCACGTTTAGCAAAGAATAATATATTACCAGAGATGTCTTTAACAGGAAATGTAATACAATTAGTGTATTTATCATATCCTACATCAAACATCTCTATAATATCATCGGTTAATTTTCTCTCATACATGTATGGGTGCTTTACATTAAAGTATTTAAGTGTTTCTTTATCCACATACTTTGTAGTATTGCTTGGTCTCTCTAAGGTTATACCCCATGACCTAGTAGAAACATTGCTACTATCAAACTTTTCTCGTAGCCAAGTAGTACCATCTTTGTCGAGACACTTTGTAATAAGTTGTGGAATTGTCTTTACTGCACCACAGGTAAAACAATGGCAGATACTACCATCTTCTTTAATACCCATAGAGGGAGTATTTTCTTGACCATCTTTGTGGAAGGGACACTGTACCATTCTATACTTACCACTCTTCTTTGGGGGTTTAACTAAGTAATTACGATGTTCGAGTGTTATATCACTTCTTAGTTCATTTAATATGGTGTCAATATTTGCACCAATCTCCATGTTTTCAATTCTCATGACACACTCCTAACTACTAAGCAAGTTCTCAATCTCTTCACTATTAAGGAACTCGTCTAAGTCATAAACCCTAATGTAATTTAGGTTATTCTGCATCGCAGTATTGTACTTCTCCACATCTCGGATAGTCCAAATATAATATGCCTTATTATTAAACTCGCTGTCACTATTTAACCACTTATCTGCCTTAGCAACATCATTTGCATTATTACAATCGAAGGGATGTTCTCCGTGTGTCCAATGCAAGTTTAACTCAACGTATGTATCAGTTTTGGGAAAGTAGAAATCACAAAAGTATGGGTATAATTCACTCTTATATTGAGGAATATACTCTATGTTGTGGTCTAATAAGTACTTTTCAAACAACTTTTCTGATTCAGATTTAGTCTTGTTATAAATCTTTAGGACTGAATCCCTAATTTGAAAAGTATTCTCTACGCCATACTTTTCCACCAATGATTTCTTTCTTGTTTCTTTTTGTGCATCTACTACTTCTTTTGTGTGCGACTTCTCTATAACTTCTGGTAGTTGGAATACATTACTAACCCCATACTTCTTCTGAAAGGTGTGTTCTTTCTTTTTCTTAATTTCATCTAGTTGAGAAATATTTTCAACACCGTATTTTTCTAAGAAAGTATTCCTAGCACTATCAGCCATCTTTTTCTTAACTACTGGGTCATCGTTTATACACTTGTTAGAACAGTACCTAGAATATCCACGAGGAATAGAGTTAAACCTAGTTGGGTTACCACACATTTTGCAAATTCCCTCACCATATTTTTTAATATACGTATCATAATACTGTTTAGTGGTAATGTTGTTTTTCCGTAAATGAATCCCAAGACCTGCATAGGAGTTGAAAGTTCTTCCACAACATTTACACACTATCAATGATTCTTCCGAGTTCTTCTGTTTCTCCACGTTCACCCATCCTCTCTAAGCTATACATCAAATCTTCATATATGCCATTTAGAATACTCCCATCAATGTTTGTACGATAGTTCTTGCTTGCTAAAAGTTGCTTAGCTTCTGCACAGGCCTCTCTGGTGTATAAAGCTACTATGGATAAAGAATCGCCGTCAAAATCGCCACTAAGACCTTCCATGATAATAGGGTTTAACTGGAATACATATCTATCCTTATCTTTATCACTAAACTGAGGTATCATGCCGATTGTAGAACCTGCACCGATTGTTGGCATACGATTTAACAAGCAATAGTACTCACCTTCAAGTAGTTCTCTATTAACAGAATCAATATCTGTAATACCAAGTACTGTATATTTGTTATACAAGTTAGGATATAGATACTTAATAAAGTAACTTCCAATCAATACAATATCCTCTTCAAGTGAGAAGTTATTTGTAATAACCGCTCTACACATACCGTCTACTGGATGACCTTTTAATTCCAATTGTACCTTACTACGTTTACCATCTTGCATGAGGGAAATCAATTGATTATAGATTATCTCTAAGTGGCTAATAATATGATTCTTAACTGCTAACTCAAACCAAATATCTCGTTCTTGAATTTCTGCACAGTAAAAGTCATATCTATTCTTTAGTCGGATAATATCAATGTATGCCTGATTTATCTTCGATAGATGATATTTACCTGTTATCTTATCTTTAATTGGTGGTCTATACTTTGGATGAATTACACAAATCTTACTTTGTACATTTAAGTTGTATTCTTCTTCACTCATGCCAAAAACTGCAAGACATGCTTCCTTGCCAATTAGCATCTTTGAAGTATCATACTTTGTCAAATCACTTGATAGGTCTAATTTAACATATTCTCCATCATAGATAAATCCATTGTAGTGTAATAAGTCTCTAAACAATTCAGATTTATTTGTAAGAGAATATCTAGGAATACATAATTCTCCAAAGTCAATATAACCATAATCTGTGTTAAGTTTATGGTCTACATATCTAGGGAAGATTTTATAACTAAATATACCATTTTCATCAAAGGCAAATTCCCCATTTCGTTGTACCACAGATTTTTCAAATAATCGTGATGAGGTAACTTCTCTTGCAGGATTATCTTCAATCACTAAACGATTTATCTTCATCTTCAACTTCCTCCTCATCTTCGTAGTCAAGTTCATATCCAAGAACCTTAAAACTATCTTCTATTGCCAAACGTGGTTTACCAATCTTATCAGGTAATTCTCTAGTTCTTTGTAATGTCATTGAACTGTAATCCATTCTATTACTTCTTAGGTCTAATTCCTTCATGATTGCAGTACAGCCATTTGCAGCTAAGTGTAATAACTCCATCTCACCAAATCTTAATCCACTTGGAGAAATATGAGTAAAGGCATGATGGTGTATTCTCATGATATTATTAAGACCTAATGGAATACGCATTTGTTCTCCATTATACTCAACAATAGACTTCTCTGCATATTCATTCATTTCTTTTTGGTAACGTTCTACTGCAATAGATGCAAAGTCCTCACCCTGTTTAAACTCAATACCACTAGCAAGAGACCAAGCCTCAAAGATTTGACCTAATGAAACACGTCTAGTGGTACTAAACCCAGAAATAATTATCTCTAACGGACCTGCTTCCATATTACCAACTTTATTTAACAGTTTTGGCATTTTATCATCAGGTAAAATTAGTCCAACAGTACCTTTTGCACCATGTAAGTTAGTAATCTTATCGCCTAATCTAAACGGAATTTCCCAAGATACAAACACTCTAATAATATCTTCAATATATTCCACTCTATCTACGTTAAGGTTTTCATAAGCCTCACCTACAATTTCACCCTTTGTAAATAATTCTTCAATGCGATTATATACTAATGATTGTTCTTGTTCACTACCTTTTTTGATATAGAAAACCTTACTACCCTTTGTACGTAATCTCTCTGCAAAACTCTCGGAGATAATAATACTGTCTGCATAAGAGTACCCACCTAAATCACAGAACCCAACTCTTGCAAGTATTCTATGCGACATACCATCAACTTCTTCCTCTAACGGTACAGATTGAGAAGTTAGTTTAGCGTTCATCATGATACGCTTTGCCTTATCATTATTGCAGAATGGAGCAGAAGATAGACATGATAATCTAATCTCCTGTGGTTTCTTATAGTAGTAGAAGAAGTTTTGTTCTTTCTTACCTTCCTCTGTGATATACAACATACCATGTCTTACAAACACATTATCTAGCAATAGTCTCTGTCTACCAGCCTCACCAGATGTAACGGTTCTAAAACTGTCAAAGATACCAATAGTATCATCATAGGTAAAAGCAGGTTTATATCCTGTATCAGACCTATATATGTTACACACTGTTCTAAAACTCTCTAACGCTTCAATCTTAGAAGTAGTTGCAGTTAATGCACCATCTAATAAGTTTCCACCCTCACTAAACAATTTCTTAGGACTAACAAACATTCTGTTAATACCTAATAGTTGTCCTGTTAATGGTTTTGCAAACTTTGTACCCTTAAAAATAATGTTTTCAAAGTATTCTAGTCGCATATACTTAAAAGCAAATACACTATCATTAGGAATGATTGGCATATTTCTCATGGCCTCTTTAAATGTACTTGCAGTAAGTTCCTTATCTAAAAATGCTTGTAATAAGCACTTACTTCTATACGATAACTGTGAATTGAAGATAACATCATTATCTGGTTCAAACACATTCTTAGTTACTAAAACAGTGAACTCATCTTTATCAATAAAGTACTTCCAACCCTCACCAATGATTGTATTTTCATCTACCTTACTAATGATTGTATATAAATCTCTTAGTGCAGTAATTCTTGGTGTATAGTGTGCATAATTAACTATCCAAGATAAATCATTTGAAGGAGTAGGGAAAGCACCAATCTTACACAATCTATACTTTCCCTTATCATCATATTCAGCATACATATCAATACACATGTTTCTGACATTTAACTTTAATTGAAAACTATTAGGTTTTCTCTTTGCAACATCTTTATCCAATCTGTCAGAGGAATTTAGATGTCTTACCAGTTTACATGGTTTATCACTGTTCCAGTACTTTGCACAACACTCATCTATGATTGCTTGTATATCAGAAAAAGGTAAGGTTTCATCAATAGGTTCTACACCAAACAGTTTTACATTTTGTTTTTTCCAATACGCTAATTCCTGTTTATATAACTCGGTTATGTTCACTATTAGTTCCCTACCTTTCTTGTGTTTTAGTTAGAAGACTGCTCTCTTGCAGCGTTTGCTTGTTCTACCATGGAAATAACCATCTTTGGTAGATATGCTCTAACTACATCATGTGTATATAAGAATAACTTACAGAAATCTTCATAAGTCATACCTACACTAATCTTTGTATCTGGTTCTCCGTCAGGAAGAATAGCCCCAGTTTCTGTTACTTTACCATTTCCAATAGATGTATTTACATACAACTTATTCTTATATGATGCTACATACATCTTTCTTGATTCTGGCTTTCCATCTCTGTTCTTAGACTTTGGAACACCATTGATTACAATTTGGTATCCCTTATCTTGAACCATTTTAAATAGTCTACCAGTTGCAATATCATTTGCAACAAGAGAAATAGTAGCAAAGTCTACATAAATATCAATGTTCTTCTTTGTTTCATACTCAAAAGCCTTGAAATGTACCTTTTCAATCCCAAAACTGTCTAAGTATGCAGAAATAACCTGCTTTGATGTACTTACTTCATAAATCTTGTTTAAGTCAAATTCATTTTTTCTTTTCATATTAGATAGTATTCCCCCATTTTCTCTTTTTAGTATAACACATCAAAAGAAAAAAGTAAATACCTATGTACTTACTTTTGAAAACCTTTTTCACATTTTAGAACACATCAGTAAACTCTGATGAATCTTTGAATTTACCTGTTAATTCTCCACTGATTTCTGCATCGTGTTGCTCTAAACCACTTGCCTTATTAGGCTTATATTGGAAGAATCCCTTATCAACATCCCAATCCCATAATAGTTTATTACCTACAACACCATTACGTTGTTTTAGAATTGCTAACTCTAATGTATTAGATGTCTTTCTCATAGAGAATACTTTAGATGCATTGTGTGCAAATCCATCACTTCCACGTACTGTTTCTAGTGTAGGGGCAGTAATAACATCATCACCAGCAGCCTCACGATTTGCTTGTACAACACCAATAATAGGAACACCAATTTCAACAGATAGTTCCATAATATCTTCACTAATACTCGTTAGTCTTTCTGTTGTATTTTCCTTACTTCTGCCACGTTCATTCTTCAAATAAGTCATTCCATCAATAACAATGAAGTCTAACTTATTCTCAATTATCCAACTTCTAATTGCAGAAACAGTTGTATCTTTACCAAAACTCTTAGGAGTAGTTACCAAGAACTTATTTTTATGTTTTCTTAAATCTTCAACATACTGCTTATAGACTGCTTCTTCATCCCCAACATCTACTGCATTGACAAGCATACTGTTACTGAAATGCTTGTACATTGTATCAAAACGATAACCAATAGATTCACCAGACATTTCAGGAGAGAAATAACCTACATTATATCCTTGTTCCCAAACAGAAATAGCAATCTTCTGACTAATCCAAGATTTACCTTGGTTAGTTCTCGCAAAGAGTAATATAAATTCTTCTTTACGTTGAATACCCCCTGTTACCATGTCTAATTCAGTAAGACCTGTTTTAAAGAAGTATTTATCTCGGCTGTTCTTTCTGTCAATTAATGTTTCATAACGCTTTTCTGCATCTTGAATAATATCTTCACCAACTACTCCAAAGTTTGTAGGTAATTTACTTAACTCTTTAAGAATGTAATTAACACCGATATTACTATCTTCATTAACTAAATCCTCTGCCTTATTTAAAATCTCTCTCGCACGATTATATGTGTAAGATTCTCTAAGGGCACTGATTAGAAAGTCATTAGACTCACCTACTTGAATAAGTTTAAAGTCAGGAAATTTATTTTTGAATGTTGCTACATCAGGAATAGTGTTATACTTATCAAAGTGTGCTTTAATAAACTCATATTCTTTAGGATAGTTAGGGAAATGGTCTACACCAATACCACTAGCAGATAATAAACTATATTCTTTTGAAACAATTAGTTTACTTAAATACTGTAACTCAATCATGACCTATCCCCCTATAATACTATTCCACGAACATCTTTCCCAGTAAATACAGCAACAATAGATGAATTATATACTCGACTGGTTAATCTAGCTCCCAATACTTTTAACAGTTCATCCTTTGAAACAACATTACTTGTATAAATGTTTGATTTCTTGTTAATCGTTCGACTATCAATTAAAACTAATAACTGGTTATATTCATAGTCTGTTAGAGGAGTTGTTGCAATATCATCCCAAATTACAACATCACTCTCTTTTATCTTTTCAATATATTCCTCTGACACTGGATTATTAAAGTTCTTTAATTGTCTTAATAGAGTAGGTACATGGACAAATAACCCCACGGAATCAATCCCAGATGTACTCCACTTCTTATCAAAATAACTAAGCATTAGCTTAATAGCCCATGTTGTCTTTCCTGTACCACTTTCAATAGAACTAAGAAAGAAGTTATACCCATTATCAATATACTTATCAATCTTACGTTGAATATCTTTTAACTTTCCAAACGTTCTCTTATCTTCTTCTGTTGTAGGAGTTAGTCTATCTGGATACCACTGTGCTTTTGGTAATTCAGACCGTTCTAACATATCTACAATTGTTCTATATCTTACACAATTATGACAATCTAACTTACAAATATCTTTGTACCAACAATTATTGTTTCTCTCCATAGTTAAAATGTCTCCTTTGTACTCTTAATGCTCATCAATTCTTCTTCTGTAAAAGAGGAACTAACTGTATTATCTCTACTCTTCTTATAGTTGTCTTTGTGATATGGGTAGAACATTCCCCACTCTTTATCAATACTTTGAATAATACTTTCAATCTTTGTAGGACAAGAATCAAGAGACCTCAAAATGTTCTGAATATGTTGCTTACCAATTAACTTGTGCTTGTAAAATTTAGATGTTTCTGGTGGATTTAATCGCAAGTTAAAGTATCTCATTAACTGCTTTCTTTCACCATCATCTGTTGTATAAGCGTTCACACACTCTGTTATAATCTCTGGTAATGTTTTCGACTTTTTCTTCTTCAACTTCTTACTTGGTTCTTGGATAAATGGATTATCAGATTCTATATCTGTACTTTCCTTATGTTTAACGGGATTTATTAACAGTACATACTCATTTTTCTTCAACTCAATGTAACCATTTTCAAACAACTCATTGAAAGCATTTTCATCTTCTACTTCAATACCAGACATCATACAAGCGTAAAACCCCTTAGCACGTAATGAAAGTGATGTATCAAGTAATGCTTTCTTAGGTATTGTTGTGTATGAAATTTGTGTCTGTACTCTCATTCTAAATCGTTCTCCCATTCTTCCAATTGACTCAGAACATACTTTCTTCCCTTTCCTTCAGAAGTTTCTGGGGAGATGTGATTGTTCTTTAGTTCTTTAATAATATTCTTATTATCTGTGATATAAAAAGTTGAATTTTTAATCTTGTTATTAACCATGTATCTCTTGTAAAAACTTATAAAATTGTTATTTTGGTCAGGATTAAAAATACTAATTGCTTTTCTAAATAGCAAATAGCGTTCTTCCATATCGGATACATCTTGGTATCCTAGATATTTTGTTCGTTCCCAGACATACATATAATCTTTACGCCTGATTGCTTGTAAAATATCATATTGATTATTACTCATCAAACCACCATCCTAACCATTATTTTATGTCAAGTTGATTGGATTTGCACCAATACTTTCATTAATTGAATGTGCTACTGTTACACAACAACTTGAAGTTAGGGGTAAATTCTACCCCAATTATAGCATTGAAATAACCATTGTCAATAGTTAATCACAAAGAAATTCTACCCAATCTTCTTTGAAAATATCTAACACTTCTGTATTTGAAGTATCTGGTCTATTCTTCTTTCCGATTGGTTTCATGTCTACCTTAGTTACTACGTGCTTAACTTGTAATGTTTCTTCACTTGGAATCTCCAACTCTTCTCGAATTGCTTTACGAATTGCCTTATGTTTCTCAGCAAATTCTTTCTTTGACTCCAACTTTGTGTATTTTGGTAAGGTGGACTTATCAATCTCGCCTAACTGTTCATTACAAATTAGATAGCCAATAACAGCCTCTTGAAGAGTAAACTTGTGGTTTGGTATGAAAGAAGATTTAGATGCTGTGAAATCATCTAGTGAATCTGTTACTTCTTTTGTATCAAACTCATTTAAGTGAGAATTTCTGTATTCATACCACTTTTCATCTGCATAAATCAATCTATCTACATACGGGCCTCTTAATTTTGCACTTGCAGCTTCATCAATTTTTTCCTTTACCGATTCCCTTGTGTAGATATGCTCTGTATCTAATTCTATAATTCTTTCTTTGAAGAAAGCCTTACCAACTGTGTATAATCTATAATAGAAGAATTGTGTAAATCTTCCATCTGAATAGTATTTACTTGGCAGTCTTTCTAATTCTTTTTCTTGTAACATTCAGAATAAATCCTTACTAATGACCGGATATACTCATTTCCACACTTGAATTTAATTACCTCATCTAAATTATTTGTGTGATTACGAACTTCCTCGGTAAATCCAAGAAAGAAAGATTCAGTCATATAACTTAGACCATCTGGTAATACGATTGTGTTTTGAGTATCCCAATCAATCTTATCTTTTATTAAATTCCATACTTCTTTTCCAAACTCTCTACCACTAAGGTATGCTTGGTTAATTACTAACTCTATCATTTCATATAGATTTCGATAACATCACCACGTAGAACTGGCACATATTCCTTATGGTTTTTCATAAAGAAATACTTATTGTAGCTCATCTTATTCCAATATACTACCTCTTCTGCATTCTCTTCATTAGAATTAAATACCTTACTATCCTTATGCAATAGTTCTGCAACAAGACATCTACTCTCATTGTCATAGTAGTAGTCGGTATTTTCATCCTTGATGATAGTATATCTCTTTGAGTAGCCACAGAATGATAGAACATGTAGTGCTAAATCACCGTCTAATTGATTGAAGTTTAATGCAATATCCTTTGTAGTGTTACATACCAACTTACTGTGAGTTCCTAAGAAGAACTTTAAGTAAATATTGCGAGGAATCTTAAACTTTTCACTCTCAATCGCAGGAATACTTACCAATGCATAAGGATTGACATTACCTGCAGGTGTAACACATGTTTGACCTGTTTCTCCATCCTTGTAAAAACTAATTGGAATCTCCCAATATAGATTACAGTTAGGGAAGAAGATACGATGTCTAGCCATAAATCTTTCAAATCTAATCTGTCTACTATTGTCTGATTGTTCTAATGCCATCTCTGTGAAACTGTTACCTGTTTCATCATACATTAGTTTTGCTTGTGATAGAGAGTTAATCTTAACTCCTGTATTCTTTTCATAATACAATCTGTTAACTTGTAAAGCAAAGAATAAATATCTAGCCTCACTAAATAATAGTGGGATTTTAAATGAATCAGATACAGTTAATGCACATACTGCATTACTATAAACACTAGGGGTAATCTCATCATGGAAAATAATTTCTGATAGAGTATTAAAGTCTAATATCTTAAATCTACCCTGTAATTCTAAATCTGATTCTAATCTGTTGTAATACTTTTCGTTGGAAATATGAGAACTTTTGAGCTTATACATTTACTTCTTCTTGGAACATCTTTCTTGCTGTTTCTAACTTTTCTAAATCTTCCTTACTTAATTGATTGTTGATTGCTTTTTCATGGAATGAATCCTGTTGAATGTCAATTTTAACTGTTTCTTCTAATGTCATGTTTTGCCTTTCTTTTTTCTAAAATTCTGCAAAAATAGCCTTTACAATATCATTACCACTAGTCTTAAATTCCTTATTGCTAGTAGAATAAATATCAACCCCAATAGACCATTTTGACGGGGTAAATAGTGTACCAGTATCCTCTAAACGATTGAATATGTAAATATCTTCATCTGCAATTCTACCACTTAGATAATCTGGTTTAATATAAATCAATCTTTGAGCAAATGTGTCAGGTAGATACAATTCTTTTGTTTCTTTAGCAACTTGTAACATCCTTTTCTTTAGTTCACCCTTAGATATAGTTAAATGTGTTGTAGTCATTCCATCTATCTCTAATACATTATAAGATTGCCCTTTTTCTCTTTCTCCAATAATATATACTCGATAAATCTTATCTACAACGCATAAAAATGTAGGTGATTTAAACCTATCTAAGTAGAACAATTCTAAATGTGGAACACTTTCCCAATCTCTTTCATCAGATAGAATATGAGATAGTTCCAATGCTTGTTTTACTAATTGATTATTCCCACTTACATAAAGTAGTCCTTCAATTACATCTTTTGTTTTCACTTGCCAATTTTACCAATTACAAATTGCCTATCTTTAAAGAATCCACTTAATGCCCCCACTCTATCCATATCACTAAATGATACGATAGCACTAAACAAGCCACACTTAAAGATACATTCTCTACTATGTTTGTAAGGGAATGTAAATTCGTATAACTCATCTACGTTATCTGGGTTAAATATTCTAATTGTATCTGTCCCATGTTCTTTTGCCAACTCATACAGGTAAATAATGTAATCTTTGATTACATAGTCCAACTGTCTCTTTGGCATGTCAATACAGTCTAACCTTAGCATCCTGTAACTTCTTGTCCCCATAAGTTAATGAGGAACTTTGTTTGTTCTAATTGCTCTTTGATTGTCTTATATTCATTACTAGTTTTATTAATTAGTGGTAATGTTGCACGTAGTGTGCTATCCAGCTCATAAAGTACCTTATTTATCGGTTTAAACTTACTACTCTGTAATACAATCTTGTTTACAGTATTCCCACCATTTGTGCAGGTAGCATATTTTTTCTCCTGCAATAAATATTCTTTTACTGTCATAATTATTCTTCTTTCTGATTACGCAAGAACTCAAGGAATAATTTAAAATCATGTTCTTCTAAGATGTAAAAATTACCATCGTCATCTCCAAAGTTAAATGATATTACACTGTGGTCTTTTCTCATGAAATGACATTCATCTCTGTTTTTAGTAATCCATTCTTTTTTGATACTAAATGATTTCTTTGGTTCTACACATGTTTTACACTCGATTAACATTGAAACATCACTTACATTTACATCACCCTTTTGCCACATGGTAGCACCACTGTTTTTTACAGTAGCACCACCAGTAGCCTTAGCAACATTATTCTCTTGTTTCTTTGAATAATATCGTGTTGGATGTTTTGTTCCTTGTTCAAAAGGTAATTTCACATGTGTTTCCACTAGGACTTACCTTCCTCTCGGTCTAACTTTTCCATCTCTTTCTTAAACTCAGCCTCTTCTTCTGAATCATAGTTGGAAACCTGTTGTTCCTGTTCTAAGATTACAGATAAGTCCTCGTCAGCCAATAATGAAATATTACCACCATTTGACATCGCTTGTTCCAGACGTTCTGTGTACTTCTCTGCAAATTCTGGATGTTCCTTTAAGAAAGTAATAAGTTTTTGCTTACCATTGAACTTTAACGGTTCTCCACCCTTTGTAGTAAGCACCTCGCCACTCAATGGGTCTGTTAATGTAATCCAAGCACCACCTGCTGTAATATAACCAAAAGTAGTTGCAGTAGCCACTAAATCACCAAGATAGTCCATACCACTATCATATAGGTATGTGATGTATCCACCACCACGATTTGTTGCACCAACTCTACTCTTTGTAGTGCTAAATGAAATTCTGAACCCAACTGCCTCAGTTGCTTTCGAATCAGAAATTTCTTCTCCCTTAGCATTAATAAACTTACGAGTTCCAAATCTCATCTTAAATGATGGATAGTAATTAAGTGCATATCCACATGGTTCATTATAACGAATAGCACCATTGTGTAATTTTTCAATTCTCACTTGGTTAATAACTAATAAGATATTTCCAACTCTTGCTGTTAGAGTAGTCATTTTTCTAATGAATACCCCTAGTGCCTTAGCAATACTAGCCCTCATTCCCTTATCCACAGTACTTGAACTATCTAAAACTTCTTGTGGAATCAACATTGGTGCAGAGTCTAGTACAATCATACCAATCCAAGGCTTTAATTGTAAATCTTCGATAAAATCAAATATCTGTTCTGCTGACATTCCATCAACTTCACCACGTAGGAACTTTCCTTCTTCCGTACTTAGCCCAGTCATTTTACAAAGAAATTCCTCTTGTCCACGTAAGGTGTTTTCGGCATCAACATATACACAAACCTTACCAGGATTTTCATGTTGATATTGTGCCATTAACTGACAAGCACCTAATGTTTTTCCACTATGTTCCACCCCACTAGATACAATAAGTTTCTGATACGGTACTCCACCAAATGTTGCATAGTTTGCTGATACGCTGCCAAAACTCAATCGTCTGACCGTACCGATGATGTTGGATAGCCTATTCTTTCCCCACTTTTTATTAAGTGTCTCAACATCTGCTTTAAATGATTTTAAATCTAATTCTGTTACTTCCTTACTCATCTCGAACTCCCATCTTCATTTTCTTTTCTGCACTCCTGCTAATCAATACACTATTTAATGTATTTACTAATCTATGTGCTTCATCTAATTTAACACTCATTAAGTCCTTAACCATCTTATATAAAGAACTTACTGCTTGTTTATCCATTGAATTGATTGTTGCAATACTTGTCTTTTCCGTCTGTGTTCCTGTTGCAGTTGAGTATTCCTTTGCGTTCTTCTCTTTTTGTAAGATAGTTGCACAATCACTCATCAACGAACTCTCTGCTGTATAGTTACCAAAGAAATAACATTCAATAGATAATTTCATCATTAGTTGTCTGATTTCTTCATCAGTCATACTTTCCAACTTTGACATTTCTTTTACAATCGTGTCAATTGGTTTACTATACTTCTCGACTGCTTCCTTAGCAATTGGTTGAAGTTGTAGATACACATGTCTACACTCTTTTCTTGCTTGCTCAATATCCATTAATTTCCTCTCCTATTCCAATCAAATCATACCATACGTTTTTGACTTGTCAAGTGGTCGAATCCACCTAACAACATTTCCCCAATGGAACCGATTGTATTTGTTGGTAACCCAACAACTTCAATATTATCCTCACACAATATAAAGTTATCTATGTTATCTGTTGGAATAGTGTTGCAGGATATAAAGTAGATGTCATTACTATCCTTAATAATCCACTCAGCCCCATCACGATATGTCTTTTCAATTCCCACATTCATAAACATCTTACCAGTGTTTCTCTGATGATATGGGATTGTTACTAATACTAAAATAGACACACAGATTTCCGATAGTGTGAGTGCTTTTACAAGTGAACCACCAAATGCCACGGTAAGTGGTAATGATACAAGAAATCCACCAAACAAATGTCCTAAATAGTAAGTTAAGAAATACTTAAACTTTTCTCCTACAGGTAGTGCAGTATATTTCTCAAAAAATACTTTCTTTCTTACTCTACCAAGGTATTTTTTGATACCCTTTCTCTGCTTTTTGTCTATCTCAACCATACCCTACCCTCTCAATAAATAAATAGCATAACTTACAACCACAAGTCCTTTACAATCTCACTCGCACATTTGCTATCTCCCATAGATACAATATCAAATCGTAGGTCATGAGGTATTTGTAGATGTTCTAACTCACTTGGATGGTTCTTCTGTTCTTCTGTAAGACCGTTATCATACTCTGTACCATCAAGATTTAATCTGTTAATCAATACCACCTTAAAGTCAATATCCTTACAATTTTTAAATAGATTATACTCACATAGGAAACGCATATCAGACAAGAAGAACACCTCATTATCACTAGTCAATATCCGATTTAGCACAATAGCACTATAATAATTATCATTTCCATAAATACCATAATGCTCAGGGTCATCTAATGCCTTTTCATTATAATAATTTTTTACTGGTCTGGATAACGCCTGTAACAGATTTCTACCCGCAAAATCCTTTTCTCCATCCCAACCTAATGCCTTTGCTTGTTCCTTTAAGTGTTTAGCAAAACTAACATGTTCACACTTAGCGTTACATAGTGCTTTAGTGTGAATTACCATAGTATCTTTACCATGTCTAGCCTTGCCAATAAAAGCAATTACCAATCGTTTACCAGTTCGTTGGTATTCTTTCTTTTCTTGTTCAAAACGTTCCTTTAGTTCCTTAGTAACTGGTACATAGTAACCAAAAGAACTTAGATAAATCTTCTCAATTTCTTCCATAAATTTCCATACCTCTATATTTAAAGTTCTTCTTCTAATGACCTTGTTTCAACCTCGGTATCCTTATAATACTGTAAGTCGTCTAGGTCATCAGTAATAACGATATGTAGCCCATCAACTGTTTCATGTGTGTACTGATATACATTACTAAAAGTCATACCAGAATCAAGGTCATCCTTAAAGGTAACCTCATACTTAGCAATAACCTTATCCCCATCTAACAATGAGATTGTCTTTATGTTATTTTCCTTTAGTTTATTAAATACGGATAATATATGCCCATTATAAGAAGAATACACTACATTACTCGTATCTGGAATAAATATCTTTACAAAATGTGCTGTTTCTTTATATGCAGTGCTTGCACCATTGTAACTTGTATAACTAATGTTCTTAGATGTAACAATATTGTCAAGAATTAAACTATCAATATCCCCTACATCAATAGCAAACTTCTCATGGTCAGAGAACATGAATTGAATTGTATCCCATGTACCATCAGTGTTTTCTTCCACTATTGTGAATAAATTACCGTATTTCACAAGAACATCTTCCCAATCATCTCCAATGTATAGTTTGTGCAGGGCAGGAACTTCCTCTAATAACTCATCAAAGTCGTGGTATCTCCACGATTCCTCAAGTTGTCCAAATAGTAGAAAAGGAACTTTCCTAAACAGAAAATCCTTCTTACAATATGGTGAATTATCATAGCCAAAACAAGGTTCATACACCTTTGTGGATAATGGGAAAGCAATCTCTACTGTATCAGTATAGAACTTATCATACACTGTACCAGCATTATGTTCGTAAGGAATATCATTCCAGTCATCTCCGTAAATACCATTAACTGTCTCACCAAGGTACAGTTTAACGATATTACCAAAACACTCAAAATCTAAAATCTTTGTCATTATATAGTTTCTCCTATCAATATACTACCACATCAAATCAATAGTGTCAAGAAGAAAAAGAGAGTATCTTACAACTCTCTTACTTTATTTTAGTTCCACTCGTTCCTCTGCCAGTTACTACAATATCATCTGACATTTCAACAATATCACAGGATACGATTTCATCATCTTCCTTTATTTTGTGTAACATATATCCACCAGAACCACGACCCTTAGATGGGCAGTCTTCCACAGAGGTATATTTAACTTTGCTCTTTGATTCTGTCTTAATAACATCTGTAGGAGCTACGAGATTTGCATATACAATATCCTCTAGCTTTGTACCAGTGATTAGCCCTGAACCAATATTGACTGCTTTTAGTTTATTAATATCCATCTTGAAGAGTTCACCGTGTTTATTGATAATAATTAAACTCTTCGTTTTCTTATCTTCATCGGTTATAGGACTAGCAAAGATAACAGACTGTTCTAGTGATTTACAGAATAAACCTTCCTTGAATTTGTTTTTGAATAGATTGATATTTCCTTTATCAGAAACAACAAGCGTTTCATATCCTGTATCCACAGTAATACCTGCAACATCTCTACCACCTGTAAATGTTGAAATACTTTGTGGTGTATCAAGAGGTAATTGTTCAACTGATATTATCTTACATGAACCATCTCGATGGATTGCAAATAAATCCCCATCGGATTGTACTTTCATCTTAGAATGTTTTGTTTCGTCTATTGATTTATAAATATTATCACCTGTAATATTAACATAGCACTCAACACCCTTAGACAATAACTTACGTTGTTTCTCAATGTCTTTTTGTTGTTGTTTCATTTCTTCCATTGATACCCCAACAATTTCAGTCCTTCTTGGAGAGGAGATAATTTTTAAGGTCTCCTTAATTTCTTCAACAATTTCATTATTTAATAGTGTTTCATCATTTAAAATATCATGAATTAATTTATTTTCTTCAACTAGGGACTTCTGTTTTTGTTTAATCTCAATACTATCAGCTTTTGTTAATTGCCTCAATGTCATTAATAAAATCTGGTTAGCTTGAGTAGAATCAACATTAAATTTAGCTTGTAGTTTTTCTGATGCAATATCTGAGTTATCAGATTTTCTAATAATCTTAATAGCCGCATCAATATCAACTAAAACCTTTAATAACCCCTCTAAGATATGTAAGTCTTTTTCAATAACCTTTAATCTGTACTTAGAACGAAGTGTATAAACATCTTTACGCATTCTACAGAATCCATCAATCATTTCATACATAGATGTATTTGTGTGAGGTTTATTGTCAATGATAGTTGTTGCATTTACAGAATATGATACTTGACATCTTGTATATTGATATAATTCATCAATGAGTTTATTAAGATTAGCCCCAGCTTTTACATAAATAGCCAGTTTTACTTCACACTTATCTGTTTGGAAACGTCTATCAGATAAGTCTTTTATCTCCGATATTTCAAAAAATTTTCCATTTTTCTTCTTTTTATTGTCAATGTCTGTAATTACTTGTTCTACTGAGACATTGTAAGGTAATTCAGTGAAGTCTATTTCGACTCTACCTTTACTTAATTCTTTAATAGAGTATTTACCTCTAACAATAAATTTTCCTTCACCTGTTTCTAAATACTGTTTAATGCCATCAATGCCAATAACAGTTGCTCCAGTCGGAAAGTCTGGGCCTTTAATGTACTCATATACCTCATTAGGTTTTTTTATTTTTCCTTGTAGATATGCAATACACGCTTCCATGACCTCGCCAGGATTATGTGGTGGAATATTACAAGCAAAACCAGTGGCAATACCCTGTGTTCCATTAATAATTCCTAACGGCCATCTTGCTGGTAATGTAAGTGGCATTATTTCATTACCTTGTTCATTAAATGTCCATAAACATCCATGATTTTGAGTATCTCTTACAAGTTCGTAACATGCCTTATTCATACCAACTTCGAGATAACGAGCCGCAGGAGCACTATCCCCAGTGAATCTTCCAGGTTGCCCCGTTGTCTTTACAAGTGGTACTCTTGAATCGAATGCTTGTGCCCAACCATCTAACACCTTCTTGATACTGGAATCTGAATGAGGGTGATATTTACCCATAATGGTTGCCTGCACTTGACCTTCTTTAACATTACCCTTATCAGGTCGTAACCCCTGTTTGTACATACCCCAAATACTTCTTAACTGAACAGGTTTTACAAAATCATAATTATAAACAAGTGCTCTATCAAGGAGTGTTGCATAAGCATACTCTAGTCCCCAAGCATTCATTACATCAACAATTTCGTACTTAATTGGTTCTCTAGTATTTTCTAAAATTTTATCAATATCAAAATCCTTTAGATTTTTACCCATTACTCAACCTCCTCGTTAAACTCAACAACTTCTGGTGCATAAGGATTGTTCATAATCCACTCTTTACGTGCATCTACATCATCCCCAGAAATCAGGTTAATAATTTCTTCTGCTTTTTCTACATCTTCAATGGTAATCTGAGCGATACGTCTAGTTTCAGGATTCATTCCTACCTCAAATAACACATCCTCAGATGTTTCACCCAAGCCCTTGAAACGCTTTATCTCCTTTATTAGTTTCTCTTCTTGTGCAAGTTTTGCCTCGATTTCTTTCTTTTCATCTGCATTTACACAATAGTAAACCTCGTCTTTTGAAACAATAATCTCATATAGTGGAGATAACATTCTAAATAACCGCCCCTGTTTAATTACTTCAGGCATTAATACCCAGAACCACGTTACAAGAAGGTTGGCTATAGCTCCCCCATCGACGTCCGCATCTGATGCAATAATTACATTATGATAACGCATCTTTTCAATATCAAAATCTTCGCCTAAACCACAGTCTAAACACTTGATAATGTCTTGTGTCTCTTGATTTTGCATAATATCTTTAGGAGATGCCTTTAATACGTTTAAAATCTTACCCCTAATAGGTAAAAGTGCTTGATAACGAGAATCTCTAACTGCCTTCAAACCACCCAAGGCACTATCACCCTCTGAGATTAAGATTTCTGAAATAGGGCTATGAGTAATCTCACAGTCAACTAATTTAACTGGCATTGATGAATCTCTAAGAACCTTATTCTTCTCTCTATTTAATTCTTGTTGTTCTTGAATACGTGTTCTATTCTTCATGGCAGTAATTACCTTTTTAGCGATAGTTTCAACTTCATCACGATTAGAACCTTTGTTCAACCAATTAATTAATTGAGTGTAAATACTATCATACAATGCTTTTTGTAGTTCTTTACCACCAAGTAATTGTTTTTCTTGCCCAACGAATCTAGGTACATTAGTCTTTATTGATAAAACAGCAGTTAGACCTTCTTCTACGTCTTTAACAACAACATCACTGTCATTTTTGTTTAAACCATTCTTCATAGAACGAAATTTTGTGTTAAATGCATCTGTTAATGCTTTTTCTAAAGCTTGAACATGTACCCCACCCAATGTTGTACGAATATCATTACAATATGAGTCAATAACACAATCATACCCACTGTTATAATTAAATGCTAATGAATAGTATAATTCTCTTTCATCATTTAATAAGTCACCATCGTTATATTCTTTATCAATGTATTCAAGTAGTATTTCTCCTGTAGCACCTTTAGGGATATTAGGGTTACTTTGTCCCTGTCCTTTTTCTCTAAACGCTGTAGCACCACTAAGGTCAATAATCTTAGTAATGTTGTTACCAACTTGAATATCCACAAGCTCCTTAATACCTTCTTCGGATTTAAAGGTTTGTTGCCAGAATGAGCCATCATCTTGTTCCTCTAACACTTCCATCGTTGTGCGAGGATATAAGTAGGCTGCACCCTTAATGCGAGCAATAATATCATCTCTATCAAATGGATATGGAACAATAAACCACTTATCATTTAACTTAAACTCAACAGAAGAACCATGAGGAAATAGTTTTTTATCTTCCTTTGAACGACTATCTTTTAAGGTAAAAATTTCTGAATTATCTTTAGCAGGTTTAAATACCCCTTTATCATCAAACAACCCAGGCACATAGTCTAAGAAATCTAAAGCGTAAATTTCACTATCTTTAAAAACTCTTACTTTAAACCATTCGGATGTGCCATTTGTACTTGAACCACCTACACCGTTCTGTGATGTGGTAAATTTACCTTTTTGTACACCTTTAAGTGCAGAACCCGACTGTAATAATCCAAGTGCTTTAAAGACACCTGATACTTTGTTCCCATAAGCATCTTCTGAAATATCTGTTGGAATACCTCTACCGTTATCCTCAATCTTTACTACCCCGTTCTTATAAAACGTTACTCTTAAAAGATTAGCTACCCCAATTGCTACTTCACCTAATGCATTATCCCAAATTTCTCGGATTGCAACATTCTTTTGTGAGGAGAACAGGTATTCATCACAACCTCGTTCGTCACCAAACGTTAGATTTAATCTCGTTCTCAAATGTTGAAGAGGCGTTAGGGCTTCGATTGACGATGCTTTATAACTCTTAATTTTCTCCTCTTTTGTTAGTTCCCTTTTATTAGCCATTATGTTGTTCCTTTCTCTTTAACCAAAACTACGTAATTTACTGTATTTTACGGATGATTGCTTTACTTGTGAAATATTCATTACCTTTCACAGCCTATCTTCCTTTGAATTAATATTCTTGAAAATCTTATCTTTGCTTGTCCATCTTCATAAAGGCATAAGTTTCTCATTGTTGGTGTATAATGACCTTTACCCCCACCAGAAAAGAAATCATTGCACCATTGTTCTCCCATTTCCCCTATTCCCAATTCAATAC